>MDSV01217637.1_pt1 | contig 10043 bp, 5 predicted proteins | sample 810851 | NCBI WGS metagenome assembly MDSV01 (sample SAMN05326640, study PRJNA326480) | marine metagenome | isolation source: seawater | place: Atlantic Ocean: North East | collected 2012
AAAGCACCTGTGCCGGTTTGCCTTAAGGCAGTACTTAGGTTGTAATCTTCGCTTTGATGGTGAGCCACATGAGATGCCCAAAATATTTGTCTCTCATGGCTCATTCGATGAAACCAGTAATAAAAAAAATCATAAACCACAAAAGCGAATATCCACACCAAAGGCGAGCTCCCATCCATGCGCCACAAACTGTTATGTGTCTCAATAAGATAAAAAACATAACCACCAATGCTAATAATGATCACTTTGTTTGCAGTTCTTAATGAGCCCATAAAAAGACTGCTAATGGCATCATTGAGACGATAGGTATTATTTTTTTTGATAATACCGTAGGCAAGCTCTATTAAGATTGCAAGCAAAAAGAAGGGGACTGCATAAGGGACATAATCCATCGTTTGATTATAGAACTAGATGAATTAAATTTGTCACTTATTAGGTTTCTGGATGATTCTTATGCAAGGCTGTAAATCTTGAGAAAGCAACACGCTTACCATCGTCATCAGTAATATCAATGTTCCATACTGAAGTTGAGCCACCTATGTGCACAGGAACTGCTTTGGCATAGACATATCCCTCTGTAGGGGATGAAAGATGGTTGGCATTAATCTCTATGCCAACTGGATATTTTTTAGTGTTATCAATAGAAAGAGCAGCAGCTGTGCTACCAACACTCTCAGCTAGAACGCAAGAGGCACCTCCATGAAGAATGCCATAAGGCTGCTTGGTTTTTTCAATCACAGGCATTTTGCCCACAATGTAATCATCACCAATTTCTGTAATCTCTATACCAAGATGTTTATCCATATTAATAGATGAGTTTTTAAAATCCTCAATTGACAGAGGTTGAAACCAGATAGATTTATTCATTGAGTCATTCTATATGAATCATTGTGCAAGGAAAGCGCTTAAGTTTTTGTTACACTAGCCACTTTTAAAAATACCAATTAATGCTTTCATTTACTAATCTAGCTCTGCGTCGAGGCCCCAATCTTTTATTTGAAGATGCATCCTTTGTGATTCATCACGATAAAAAAGTTGGATTGATCGGTGCAAACGGCGCCGGCAAAACCAGTCTTTTTAAAATGATCACTGGCGAGCTTGACGTTGAAGAGGGGTATTTAGATTACCCTCAAGATTTAAGAATCTCTTATTTAGCACAAGAAGTTCCGAGCACTGATGAAGTCGCGGTTCATTATGTATTAGAAGGTGATAAGCAACTCATTGAAATACAAGAAAAAATCAAACTGGCAGAGGCCAATGAGCAATTTGAAGCATTAGGAGAGCTGCATGCTATTTTCAATTCCATGGATGGGTATGCCGCATTATCTAAAGCAGAGCAGCTGATGATCGGTTTGGGTTTTACTCAGGAAGATCTGACTAAGAGTGTAAAAGATTTCTCAGGTGGTTGGAGAGTGCGTTTAAACCTTGCGCGTACCTTAATGCAACCTTCTGATTTATTGCTGCTTGATGAGCCAACCAATCACTTAGATTTAGATGCCATTGTCTGGTTGGCTGATTGGATTAAATCTTTTAAAGGCGCCCTCATACTTATCTCTCATGACAGGGAATTTCTGGATGAATGCGTTAATACCATTGCCCACATTCACCGCCAAGCTATTGAGCTTTACACTGGCAATTACTCGCAATTTGAAGAGGTAAAGGCATTGCGGTTAGCCGAGCAAGCTGCAACATTCAAAAAACAACAAAGAGAAATTGCGCATATGCAAGATTTCGTTAGACGCTTTAAAGCCAAGGCAACCAAAGCACGCCAAGCGCAAAGTAGAGTCAAGGCGTTAGAGAGAATGGAAGTGATTGCTCCTGCACATGTCGATTCACCGTTTCATTTTAGTATCCCGCAAGCAGACAAGATCTCAGATCCACTATTAACGTTAGATGAAGCGACACTGGGATACTCTGAGCCGGTGCTACAAAAAATTAATCTTAGTCTTCATCCTGGCGATAGAATAGGCTTGTTGGGTCCCAATGGAGCTGGTAAGTCGACCCTCATGAAAAGTTTAGTCGGAGCTATCTCGTTGCTGGATGGGCATAAATTTGAGGGCGGGAACTTAAAAGTAGGTTATTTTTCACAACACCAGGTTGATGATTTAGATTTATCTAAAACCGCGTATCAATGCATCCATCAATTGGATACCGAAAAAACAGAGCAGCAAGTTAGAACATATCTAGGAGGATATGATTTTAAAAATGACAAGGTAAAAGACCCAATCAAACTTTTCTCTGGTGGAGAGAAGGCCAGGCTGGCACTGGCAATTATCGCTTATCAAAAACCCAATTTACTGCTCATGGATGAGCCAACCAATCATCTTGATATGGAGATGAGGCAAGCATTAACCATGGCTTTGCAATCTTTTGGGGGAGCCATTTTGCTTATTTCGCATGACAGACATTTATTAGCGAACAATGTAGATCAATTTCTATTGGTTGAAGATGGGGGTCTAAATGAGTTTGATGGTGACTTGCATGATTATAGCTTAAGGATCTTAAAAAATTTAAACAAAGCTCAGCCAGCTAAATCAAAGAAAAAAGATAGCCCAACAGAAGGCGTCAACAAAAAAGCTGAACAAAAAATTATTCGACAACTTAAAGCAGAAGTTATGGCAGCTGAAAAGAGACTCAAAAGACTGCAGGGAAAAATTACTGAGGTTGAAGCTGTCTTGCAATCACCAGATACCTACGATGGTGACTTTCAAGAAGATTTACATGATCTAATTAGAAATCAATCAGAATTGAAGTCCGAAATAGAAGAAGTTGAGCAAGTTTGGCTTAGCCTAAGCGAACAATTAGAAGCTGTGAGTTAAATTAAAATTTAACTGGCATTTCCTGTATCGCATGTACAAAATTATTTGGTGCAACTTTCCATTCTCCATTCATATGAATATCGGGAAAACGTTTTAGAATTTGAGTATAAGATTCTGCTAACTGCATAAGTGCCACAGGTTTTCCAACACAGGTGTGACGACCAATACCAAAAGCTAGATGCTTTTCGGCATTCTCTCTCTCAATGTCGAACTTATCTGGATGAGTAAAAACTGCTGGATCACGGTTTGCTGCTCCATACCACATCACAATTTTTTCGCCTGGGCCCATTAGTTGATCGCCTACCTGGGTTTCACAAGTTGTTGTTCTTCGCATGTGCATTACAGGTGAAATCATTCGGATACATTCTTGAACAAAATTAGGCATAAGTTCTGGGTTATCAATTAATTTTTGACGTTGATCTGGATTTTCAGTCAACAATTTTATGGCGCCACTCAAAGTATTTCTGGTTGTGTCGTTGCCAGCAAAGATTATTAACAACCAAGAACCGTCTAAGAATTCTTGACTTAGTTGTTGCCCCTCAAGCTCAGCATTAGCAATGGCTGATAACAAATCATCTTGTGGATTCTTTCGCTTGCTGTTTAGGATATCTCTGCCGTACTCAAACATTTCATCGATCATGTTATTGAACATATCAATCATCTCAGTATTTACAGGTTCATTGGTATGCTCTGCATCCAATTCTTTTTTCATTTGATCCACTTGAATGTATTGAGCAAGTTCTAAAAACTCCATCCAAGTGACAAGTTTTTGTCTGTCGCACTCTGGGATTCCAAGTATTTCTGAAAGAGTGTAAATAGGCAGCTGCTGAGCAAAGTCATGAACAAAATTACATTCTCCTTTTGGTTCAATCGAATCCAACAACGCAGTAATCTTTGCGCTGACTTTAACTTGTAAATTGGACACATAATTAGGCTTAAAAAAAGGCATGTGTTCACGTCGTAGATTAATGTGTAGAGCACCATCAAGATTGAGCATGTGATCAACTGCTGATCGCCATAGTTTAGGATGACGCCTATCTTCTCTTCCAAGGGTCATCATGGTTCCTGTGCCCATTTGGGATGAGAAGGTAGATGGATCGGATGATACTTTTAAAATATCGACATGACGTGTTAGTGACCAAAACCCAGGCTCAACATCTCCGATTAAAGGAGGATGCCAAAAAATTGGAGCCTGATCTCTCATTTCTTTAAATTCCTTAATTGGCTGACCTTTGGTAAATAGATCTAGGTCCGTTAAATTAATATTTGTTTTAAAATCATGAGCGACTGGGTGCTGCTTTTCATTAAATGTAGAGTTAGCGATTTCATTGCTAATCGATATTGGACTATTCATTATTTGATCACCCTAATTTCGCCAAGGTTTAGGGCTCTAATTGGCTCTTCTATCTTAGATAGATCACCAACTATTAACCATGTCCATTGATTGGGTTTTATATACTTTTGAGCCTTTGCTTGAATTTGGGCAAGCGAAGGCTGATCTAGCAATATAGGTAATTGATTTAAGTAATCAAGATCACGATTGTAGGTAACTATATTTGATACACCACCTTTTAAAGCCCCCAAGGTTTCAAACTGACCTGGTAATTTAAGAGTTTTTGATGCTTTACCCTTTGTAAGCTCATCTTCTGTAATAGGGTTTGTTGTGAGGTAGTCTGAATATTCTTTAACAATCTCAGCCATGGATTCAGATGTTTTATCAGTTTGAACAGGTGCAGTAACTAACATGGCTCTTTGCCCTTTAGCGTCTCCTAGTCTTGTTCTCACACCATAAGACCAACTTTTATCCTCCCTGAGATTCATATTGAGCCTTGATGTAAAACTTCCACCAATCGCATAGTTCATATAATTTAATTCTATTTCCTCGGCCGTTGCTGTTGGAGGCAGTAGCTGACCAGCAACAATGTAGGATTGTTGTGCATTTGGCTTATCAATTAAATACACGATTCTTGTATCAGGTAATTCAACATTTGAAAGATCTTTTAAAGGAGATGACATATCAGCATTCCATGAACCAAACTTTTTCTCCAGCGTTTGAGTGATTTCATCAAGAGATATATCTCCAGCAACAACAAAAGTTAGATTCTTTGGATTTAACGTTCTTTTGTGGATGCTCGATAGGTCAGACTGAGTGAGGCTTCTGATAGTTTCCGAAACTCCAGATCCAATTAACAATTTTCCGTATGGATGGTCTTGTCCATAAAGCAAGTTACCAATGTTTCTAAATGCAATTGATGCAGGTCTAAACTCTTCTCGTTTAAATGCCGCAAGCGTTTGTTTTTTAATTCTTTCAATCTCATCCAATGGAAATGTTGGGTACATTAAAGCTTCTTTAGCTAAATCTAAAGTTTCGTCAAGATTATCTTTTAAAGAGGAAATTGAAACAAAAGAGCTATCTAGCCCAGAACCAAAACCAATGTTAGAGCCTAAAGAGTCAAGGATTTGATCAAATTCAAGGGAAGAATATTTTCTAGTACCCTCATTAAGCATATCCATCATGAAGTTTGTGAATCCAAGCTCATCATTATTTTCTTGAGCATATCCAAAGTTAAATTGAAAATTCATTTCTACTAAAGGAACATCTGATCTTTGTGCAAGAACAACTTTTGCTCCATTAGACAAAGTAGCAGTTTGCAACGTTGGAAATTTAAATGATACTTTTTCAGTGGGATAGGGTACACCTGTTGAGCGATCTACCGACTCATCACTTAATCCATATTGATCAGAAGGTAAAATAGTCAGAACATAAGGAGTATCATCAATCCACTCAGCAAAAGTTGCTTTTATTTTTGATGAGGTTGCTGCATCTAAGTACTTAGCAGATTCTTGATAGCATCCTGGATTACCTGTATAGGTTTGACAGGTTGCTAATAAATCTGATTTACCACCAAAACCACCTATCCTTTGTATGCCTCTAATAAATCCAGCAACTGCCTTAGTTTTTTCAGCTTTTAAAAGTTTTGTACTTGGCCCTTTTTTTATAAATGCCTCCATCACCTCATCCATCGATTGTTCAACAATGGCTGGGTCAACTCCGGCAACAACATCTGCAGTGATAAAAAACATGCCTGCAATTTCTCGATCATAATAAAAGGAAGAAACGTTGGTCGCTATCTGCTTTTCATAAACAAGTTCTTTGTAAAGTGGAGAGTTTTTGCCGCCAACTAGGATGCTAGAAGCCAAATCAAAATGAGCTGCTGCTTCTGTGTCTCTTTCGGGCACATTCCATATTTTATAAATCCTTGCTTGAGGGACATCATCAAACATGATCTCTCTTTTTTCTTCCATGCGTTTTGCAATCCATCTTTCGGGTTTGGTCAGAGGAGGGCCAGCGGGTATATCACCAAAGAACTTAGTAACTTTAGCTTTAGCTGTCTCCACATCAATGTCTCCAGCTAGTGCTAAGACTGCATTATTTGGTCCATAGTAAGTTTTAAACCAATCCTGGACATCTTCAAGAGAGGCTGCATCAAGATCGTCCATTGAACCAATGGTGGTCCATGAGTAGGGGTGACCTTTAGGAAAGGCAGACTCACTTATTACAGTGAAGGCTTTTCCATATGGCTGATTCTCACCTTGACGTTTTTCATTTTGCACAACTCCACGTTGCTCATCTAGTTTTTCTTGATCAACAACACCAAGCAGGTGACCCATTCGATCTGATTCCATCCATAAAGCTAAATCCAGTGCATTGGTTGGTACATTTTGAAAGTAATTAGTTCTATCTGAATTGGTAGTACCGTTCTGGTCTGTTGATCCTATCTTTTCAAAGGGCTCGAAGTATTCATTATTATAATTTTCTGTTCCATTAAACATTAAATGTTCAAATAGATGAGCAAAACCAGTCTTACCAACTTTTTCATTTTTTGATCCAACGTGGTACCAAACGTTGACAGCAACCATGGGTACCTTTTTATCTTCATGCACTATTACTGTTAAACCATTATCAAGCTTGAATGACTCGAATTGAATCTCAGGAAGATCTTCAAGCAACGAAGCTTGTATTGAGAGAATAAATATAAAATTAAGTGTTAAAGCATTAAAGAAAGTTTTCATTAATCTGTACCCCATAGAAATGAGAATATATTTTATACTTTAGTTAACTGAATATACATATGACCATGAAAATTAGTAAAACTCATTTTTTAGCGTTTCTTCTAGGAATTTCAATTCTTATTACTAGCTGTTCCGATTCTTTGAGTGATACAACTGATGGCAGACTAAGGCATTGGATTTCAACTCTTTCATCTGATGAGTTTCAGGGAAGGGCGCCAGGCACCGAGGGAGGAAAATTAACTAAAAACTTTATTTCGAAAACATTTAAAGATTTGGATTTAGAGCCCGTAAAAGGTAGTTATTTTTTAGAAGTTCCCACTTCAGAAATTACGTTAAAAGATTCTTCCTACCTAACATTATCATTTAGAGGGAATGATCGAAAAATGATTACAGGTAAAGATGCAGTTTTTTGGACTAAACAGGCTAGAGAATATAGGAAAATTAGAGATAGCGAGGTTGTTTTTGTGGGTTATGGAATCGTTGCTCCTGAATATAACTGGAATGATTACGAGGGCATTGATGTTAGAGGTAAAACGGTAGTCATCTTGGTAAATGATCCTGGTTTTGCTACTGGAAAATTGAGGCTTTTCAATGGTAAATCAATGACTTACTATGGAAGATGGACTTATAAATTTGAAGAAGCTGCTCGCCAGGGAGCTGCAGCCGCCATAGTTATTCATGAGGAAGAGCCTGCTGGATATCCATGGTCTGTGGTTGAAAATAGTTGGCAAGGCCCGCAACTTGATCTCCAGCGAGATGATTTAGGTAATGATAGGGTGATTTTAGAAGGCTGGATAAGGGATAGTACCTTGAATGATGTCTTGAACTTTACTGGATTTAATTACGATGCACTTAAAGAAATAGCCCTTGAGAAAACTTTTTCTGCATTTTCTCTTCGAGGCTTAACTCTTAATTCAGAGATTCACAATAAAGTTAGATATCTTCAATCTCATAATATTGCAGCTTTAAAGAAAGGGACCTCTCAATCAGATGAATATATTTTATTTATGGCTCATTGGGATCATATTGGATTAATGGATGATGCTCAAATTGGTCAAGACAATATTTATAATGGAGCAGTTGATAATGCTACAGGTGTTGCTGCAGTATTAGAGCTTGCAAAAAGATTTTCTGAAATTGAGACCAAAAGATCTATGCTGTTTCTGGCAGTCACCTTAGAGGAATCTGGCTTGCTAGGATCTGAGTATTTTGCTAAATATCCTCCCTTTGATCTATCAAACATTGTAGCGGGCTTTAATTACGATGCGATTTTACCCACCGGATTAACGAACGATATGATTGTGGTCGGTTATGGAGCATCTGAACTAGAGGATCTTTTAGAAGATGAGTTAAGCAAATCAGGGAGATATGTTAATCCAGATCCAAATCCAGAAAAAGGATATTTTTACAGGTCCGATCATATTAGTTTTGCGAAACGCGGGGTACCAGTCCTATATTCATCAGGAGGTTTTGATTTGGTGGATGGAGGCAGAGAAAAAGGTTTTCTTATTGCAGAACAATACCAAATAGAGGCTTATCATGGGGTTGAGGATGAGTACGATGAGTCATGGAATTTGGATGGACTTAATCAATCTATCGATGCCATATTTAATATTAGCAATGAGCTAGCAAATACCTCACAATGGCCTAATTGGTATGAAGGAAATGAATTTAAAGCAGTTCGAGATCTATCCCGTGCAACTCAGGAAAATCCATAATGCATAAAGATATCATTGTAGTTGGAGCTGGAATTTCTGGAATTGCCGCTGGCTATAATCTCCAAAAAAGATGCCCAGATAAATCTTTTGCAATTATAGAAGGCAGAGATTCGCTTGGCGGTACCTGGGACTTATTTAAATACCCCGGTGTTCGCTCAGATTCTGATATGCATACCCTTGGGTTTCGTTTTAAACCTTGGATTCATAAAAAATCTATTGCAGATGGCGCATCCATTCTTGAATACTTGAATGAAACTGTTGATGAATATGATTTACGAAAAAAAATAATTTTTAATCAAAAAGTTCTTGCTTCGAATTGGAGTTCTGAAAAATCAATATGGGAATTAACAATTGAAAGTAATGGTCAGGAAATAACTATGACCTGTAATTTCTTATTTCTCTGTGGTGGTTACTATAGCTATGACAAACCTTACATGCCAAATTTTCCCAATCAAGATGAATTTAAGGGTAGGCTGATCCATCCCCAATTTTGGGATGAATCAATGAACTATGAAGATAAAAAAGTTATTGTCATTGGCAGCGGAGCAACCGCTGTAACATTGGTTCCTGCAATTGCAGAGAAGGCTGCGCACGTCACTATGTTACAAAGATCGCCTAGCTATGTGGTCTCTGCACCTGGTGAAGATTCTTGGAGCAAAGCTCTAAATAAGATTTTGCCTACCCGTTTGACTTATTTCTTAATTAGGTGGAAAAATGTTTTAAGAACGAGTTTGGGCTTTTACTTATCAAGAAAATATCCTGCAAAGATCAAAGAGAGATTGATCAACTTAGTTCGCGACGAGCTTGGCGATGATTTTGATGTTGAGAAACACTTTACGCCAAAATATAACCCTTGGGATCAACGTATGTGTCTTGTTCCTGATAGCGATCTTTTTCATGCAATTAAACAAGAGCGAGCTTCTGTGGTAACCGATCATATAGATAGATTTACCGAGGAGGGGATCTTGGTTAAATCAGGTGAGATCATTGATGCGGATATTATTATCTCTGCAACCGGTATAGAAATAAATGCTTTAAATGATATTAAAGTTTCAATTGATCAAGTCAAAGTAGAGCCTCATAACAAACTATCATATAAGGGAATGATGTTAAGTGGAGTTCCAAATCTTGCTTTTTCTTTTGGTTATGTAAATGCTTCGTGGACTTTGAGAGCAGATCTTACTTGTGAGTATGTATGCAGACTTTTAAATCAAATGGATAAGCAAGGAGTTGCTGCTTGCATACCTGAGGAAGACCCAAGTGCAATGGTTGATGACGAATACATTGATTTTAGTTCAGGGTATGTTCAAAGAGCTTTAAATAGATTGCCTAAGCAAGGCATGAAATCCCCATGGCGCAATTATCAAAATTATATAAAAGATATTTTTTTGGTTAGATTGCTATCAATCAAAGATTCAACATTGAAGTTTTA
>MDSV01093213.1_pt1 | contig 10042 bp, 10 predicted proteins | sample 810851 | NCBI WGS metagenome assembly MDSV01 (sample SAMN05326640, study PRJNA326480) | marine metagenome | isolation source: seawater | place: Atlantic Ocean: North East | collected 2012
ATTTTTATAGAAGCAGATATTAAAAAATTAGTTAAAAGAAAATCTAAATTTTTTTACAGAAAAAAAGTTAAAAATGTTGTTGGATTAAATATAAAACCTGAATTTCCCAAAAAACCAGACATAAAGATTAAAAATAATTTTAATAAAACAATATCAAAATTATCAAAAGAGTTATTATCTAAAATTAATGAAAAATTTAATTTATAAAATAAAAAATAGATTATTCAGGCTTTCAAAAGAAGAAAAAAAAATCAAAAGACCTTCTTATGATGAATTGATAAAATATGAAAACTTTATAAAAAATATAAATAATAAATTAGCCCTTAGTTTTGGAGTAGGAAGAAGTGGACAAACATGGTTTACTAAAATTTTTAATAGTCACTTAAATTGGATTGGATCTAGTGAACGTTTTGGAGATTTTGAAGCATTTTATAGATATTCAAATTTTTATAATTTACAAATTGATAAAGAAGGATTTTTTAAACTTCTTCAGCTAGCTATAAATAGAGATTTTGCAAAATATCAAAATAGCTTTATGGCTTCACCATATTTTTGTTTTGGTGCACAAGAATTATCAAAAAAATTAGGTCCAGATTACGTTTTTTTTCATATAAGAAATCCTGTAAATTCTGTCGAGTCTTTTCACAGAAAAAATTGGTACTATAATTCTTATAATTTTGAAACTGGCAGCCCGTTAATTGATATTTCAACAAGTGTATATAGATCTTTTTCAAGAATAGTTCCAAAAAAAGATTTTATAAATGAGTGGCTTAAATTGACTAGAATTGGAAAAATCACTTGGTTTTGGGCCACGGCAAACAAAGCTATTTACGATGATTTTCAAAAAATTCAAAATGCTGAGAAATTTTTTGTTAGGTTAGAAGATGTTGATCAAAACTATGACGTATATGAAAAACTATCTAATAAATTTAATTTTGAAAATAAAATGAATAAACATCAATTTTATAATGTTATTAATAAAGCTTCAAATAAAGGACCGACTGATAAGCATAAATATGAAGAATGGAGTGATTTAGAAAAAAAGGAATTTGAAAGTATAATTGATAAGATTTTTCCACATTATCAAAATATTAAAACAAATATTTAAATGAATCTTAATTTTACTAAAATGTTTGCACCGTTAGTTCCAATTAAATTTATTATAGATAAATTTAATCCTGTATTATTATACCATTCGCTTGGAAATACGGCTAAATTTAATAACAATGTAGATCATGTAAATTTAGAAATTTTAAATTCTCAACTGACAGAAATTCAAAAATATTGGACATTTGTATCAATAGATGAATATGCTAAAGCTAAAAATAAAAAAGGTCTAGCTAGCATCACAATTGATGATGGTTATAAAAATGTTATAAATGAGTCTTTACAAGTATTTAGAAATTTAAATATTCCAATAACAATTTTTATAAACTGTTCTACTCTTGAAGGTAAAATTTTTTGGAGAGATAAAATAAGATATTTAATTGAAAATAAATTAGTACATCGATATATCAATACCTCAACTTTATTCAGTCAGAAACATATTGATAATTTTTATAAAATTTCTAAAGATCCAAAATTTAATAGTATAATTGTAGAAAAAGAAATAAATAAATTCTTGTTAAAAGAAAACTTAAACTTAAGTGAAGTTTATAATCTTTGTTTTGATAGTAATAAATATCTTATTAAAGATACTTTAGTTAGCTATGGTAACCATACATCAAATCACTATTTATTATCATCACTTAACAAACAAGAACAATATGAAGAAATTTTTAAGTGTAAAGATTATCTGAACAAACAAAATGTAAATAAATCAGAAGTTTTTAGTATTCCTTTTGGAGGAATGAATAGCTACAATAAAGATACGCTTACTAATCTTGAGGATCTCAATTATAAAATAATATTAAATTCCTCTAATAATCTAGATAAGAATAAAATTTCTAATGAGATAAATAGATTTATGCCTAAAACTTATAATATAGAAAATACTTTGAAAAAATTATATTTAAAAAAAATAACAAAACTTTAATATTATTTTCATAAAAATTTAATAGAATGGAAATAGTATATATATCAAAATCAATAATACCATCCAGAGCTGCTAACAGCGTACATGTAATAAAAATGTGTCATGCTCTAGCTGACAATGGAAATAAGGTGGTATTGCTAGCTCCAAATACAAAAGATGAATATGATGGAAAAATCAAAGATATCTACAATCATTATGGAGTAAAAAAAAATTTCGAAATAAAAAAACTTTGGTATCCAAATATTAAAGGGAAAGATTTTTTTTATACTTTGGCTATTTTTATTTATCTATTATTTAAAAGTAAATCCAATCTTATTTATGGAAGATTTATACTTGGTTGTTATGCAGCATCTTTATTGAGATATAAAGTTATTTTTGAGTCTCATGCGCCTATTTATAAAAAAAAAAATATAAATCAAAAAATTTTCAAAAAACTCATAAAAAGTAAATTTTTTGTAAAGCTTGTAGTGATTTCTAAAGTTCTAAAAAATATGTATTTAGATAATGGATTCCTCAATAATTCAAAGATAGAAGTAAATCATGATGCGGCAGATGAGGTAGAGAATTTTAATAATACAATTCATCTTTTTGGCGATGATAAAACATTGAAAATTGGCTATGTGGGACATCTATACAAAGGTAGAGGTATAGATGTGATTGTAGAATGTGCTTCTCAAATTAAAGACGCTACATTTCATATTGTTGGTGGAACTAAAAAAGATATTGAATATTGGAAAAATTATATAAAACCCTTGAAATTAAATAATATTTTTTTTTATGGTTTTGTTCCACCAAGTGAAACAAAAAAATATAACAACTCTTTTGATATTTTGCTCGCACCCTATTCATCGCGAGTTACAGTAGGAGGACATGATAAATTAGATACAAGTAAATTTATGTCTCCAATTAAGATTTTTGAATATATGTCTCACAAAAAAGCTATTATAGCTTCAGACTTACCTGTTTTGAGAGAAGTACTAAGTGAAAAAAATTCTGTACTAGTTGATCCCAATAATATTAAAGATTGGACAACTGCGATAGAAAAATTAAAAGACTTAACTCAGAGAGAAAAAATAGCAAATCAAGCAATAGTAGATTTTGATAAATATACATGGAAAAAAAGAGCAGAAAAAGTCATTAGTTTTAACCAATGAATAATAAAATTTCATTTTTGATAAGTTCAATATCTAGTGGTGGATCAGAAAATGTCTGTATAAATATAGCTAATGGGCTTGCAAAGAGAGGTTGGAAAATAGATTTATTTTGTTTTGATCTTAAAGAAAAAAAAAAATTTAAAAAAAATTTCAAAAAAAATAAATTTTATAAATTTAAATTCAAAAAGTTTTATAATGGGTTTTTTAAAAATGATTTTTTATGTTAAAAAAAATAATATTAAAAATATATTTTGTTTTCACTATCTAGTAGCGACACAACTTGTAATCCTAAGATTTCTTTTCAGCAAACAATTAAAAATTATTGTGAGAAATAATATTTCATTAACAAAAACAGAAGAATATAATTATAAAAATAGTATTAAAAAAAAAATTATATTTAAAATTGTAAAATTTTTATACCCAAAAGTGGATTATTGTATTTCACAATGTTATGATATGAAAAATGATTTAATCCAAAATTATAGTATTCCAAATAAAAGAGTAAAAGTAATATACAATCCTGTAAAATATGAAATTGAAAAAAAAAGCATAAATTATTTAGCTAAAAAAGAAAATTTTCTTTTATTAGCTGGTAGATTGGTAAAACAAAAAAGACCTGAGGTAGCAATAAAATTATTTTCAAATATTTTAAAAAAATTTCCCAAATTTAAAATGAAAATCGCTGGAAATGGAGATCAGAAGAAATATCTTAGAAAACTAGTATCAATATATAGAATTAACAAGAATGTGAAGTTTGTTGGACATATAGAAAACCTTTCAAATCTATTCAAAAAAGCAAATCTTACAATAATGACCTCAGCTTATGAGGGTTTCCCTAACGTTTTAATTGAGTCAATAACACTTGGTACACCTGTAATTTCTTATGATTGCCCATATGGTCCTAGAGAAATAATTAAAGATGGTATTAATGGTTTTTTAGTTAAAAATGATGATGAGATCAATTTTGAAAAAAAAATAATTCAAGCTTTAATTGTTAAGTGGGATCCCAAAAAAATTCAAAGATCAGCTTCAATTTATAGGAATAGCCCAATTTTAGATGAATATGAAAATTTTTTTTCTAAAATAATTAAAAAATAAATTTTCAATTCTTGTGCTATGTTATTATTAATAAGATAACATGATGATAGATAAATTATAAAAGTCAGTAAATAATCTTATGATATATGAGTTTTTTCCAGATCAAAAAAAATTAAAACTCAAATGTGATTTAGCAGGAGAATGTCCAATTTATATATATTGGTCAAAGAACTCTAATAGAATGTTATACTCAAAATCAATTAAAAACCTATTAAAGAATGACAAAATTACGAAGCCTTTAAAAATAAATTATGAAGGTTTAAATTTTTTATTACAAAGTAGTGTAGTACCGCCACCAAAAACTATTTATAATAATATTTTTATCTTGAATATGGGTGATGAAGCTGAGGTTACGACTATTGATAAAAAAATTGAAATTAACTTTTCACACAAATTCCCTTTTATAAATACTAATCGGTCTAAAAAAGATGATATCAAACCAAATGAAAATTTAATTTTGGAATTAATAGCAAAGGCAACTCTAGATCGAATTGATAAATCAAAGCCAAGTTTCCTTTTTCATAGTGCGGGCAAAGATAGCAATACAATAGCTTTATCCTTAGCAGAAGCAGGTTTGCAAGATAAAATTACATTGATTACTCATAAATCTAAAGGCAAGGCAGATGAGAGTGAAATAAGTTCTCAAATAGCAAAAAAACTTGGATTTAGACACATGACGTTATACCAAACAGAGAAATTTGAAAATCAAGATAAAGAAGCTATAAAAGAAAATTTTGTCAACTCTAACTTTCCATGTGTTGATAGTGTAAGTTTAGCCTATCCCTTGTATGTTAATCAATTACCTGAATTAAAAAATTCAAATATTATTGATGGTGGGGGTAATGATAGTTATATGACATATTTACCAAAAGCTTATAAACTTAAATGTTTAGCTCTATCTAGATGGACACATAATTTAAGTTTCATGAGACAATTTTTGAAATCTGAAAGTCTATTTACCCCTGTATTACGTACGCCAGCTGAATGGTGTGGTATGACTGGATTAAGTCTTTATGATACTAAAAAAATTATTCCAAATGTTGTTGATGTGTATGATTTTTGGAAACATAAAAGTAATTTAAATAAAGATTTAGATTTAATTGATTTCAATAATAGCATTCAAACAACCTTAAGATTTTCTGAAATATCTCTTCGGAAAGTTCGTATCTTTGCTGACACAATAAACTCAAACTTGATCCTACCTTTTACTAATCAGCATGTGGCAGAATATTTTGCAAATATGCCAGAAAAATACTTATTTGATCGTAAAAATCTTAAAAATAAATTAATTTTAAGAAAAATACTTAAAGAACGTATAGGTCTTGACTCAGATGCAGTCGGTAAAATGACCTTTAGTCACGATACAAATATAATAGTTGCATTAAACTGGAAAGAAATAACTCATGAGATTGAAAAATGTAATCTTTGGAATAAGCAAGGGATAGTGAATTTAATTAATAGGTTAAAAAAGAAAATGCAAAGTTCAAGTAAATATTCAAATTTTTCAGGAGTTCTTATTTATAGACTATATCTAATATCTTGCTGGAAAAACTACTGCAAGTATCTAGTGCATAAAAATTATGAATCTTAATTTATCTCATTTTATGATTTTTAAACAATTACAATCATGACTATAAATAAAAAAATTACTTTTGTTATAAGTTCTTTAAGTGGGGGTGGCGCTGAAAGAGTATGTGTGAGTATTGCTAATAGTTTAGCAGATAGAGGTTGGCAAGTTGATTTAGTTGTATTAAATATAAATAATCAAGCTTATCTTAATAATTTATCTAGTAATATAAATTTAATCACATTAAACGTAAATCATTCACGATACTCAGGTATACCGTTATTAAGATATATTTACAAAAATAAACCTAAAACAATATTAGTCTTTAATTATGAATTATCAGTAATGATTGTTATCTTGCGCGTAATCTTTAGATTTAAGTTAAAAATTATTTCAAGAAATATCAACACATTTTCTATAAAAATAAAGCAATTTAAAGAACAAGGTCTTTGGGCCAGATGTATAGTACTACCTTTAATAAAACTTTTTTATCATAAGATAGATCATGTAGTAAACCAATGTAATGCAATGCAAAATGATTTAATTTCAATCTATCCAGAACTTTCTGAAAATTCTAGTGTTATTTATAATCCAATATCAATTCATATAGAAAACTATTCTAGCAAAAATGATTTGGTTCAAATTAAAAAAGAAAATTATTTATTATGTGTTGGGCGTCTTGAAAAACAAAAAGCGTTTCATTATGCGATTGAAGCTTTTGCTGGAATTAAAGATTCATTTCAAGATTTACGTTTGAAAATTATTGGTCAAGGAAGTTTAGAAAACGAGTTAAAGCAAAAAGCAATTGATTATTGTGTAGAACATAGGGTTGATTTTGAAGGTTTTCAAAAAGATATTATTCCATACTATTTATATTCAAAAGGAACTATTCTAACATCTCTTTATGAAGGATATCCAAATGTCTTGATAGAGTCTATTGCCATGAATACACCAGTTGTTGCATTTGACTGCCCAAGTGGACCAAAAGAAATTATAAAAGATGGTTTAAATGGTTATCTAGTAAAACATCATGATGTCAATGATTTGAAAAAAAAATTATCAATTTTACTTTTAAATAAATTTGATACTTCAGATTTAAAAAAATCAATAGAGAAAAATCAAACAAAACAAGTTTCTAAAAAATATGAAAATTTAATAAATTTATTAAATTAATTTTTGTAAAGATGAGTAATAATAAGAATTTATCAGATATAGATTTGATATGATTATTTTAATTTATTAATCCTATCAATTATAAAAATTAATATAATTGATAAAAAGTTGAAATTAAAAAGCAAGACTGTTTTGTCTGTGATATTTCCAGAATAAATATCTTTTACTAAAAAAGCTATAAATGCAATAAATAATGGTAAAATCAAAGGTATTATTACTTTAAAAGGTTTATAATAGAATAATAAAGAAAATATTGTATATAAAAATCTAAAAGAGTCTTTAAATTTTAACTTTGAGTCTCCTGATCTTTTTTCATATTTAATTTCTTGAAATTTTATATCATAATTTTCATTTAAAAAAGCAATAGTCATTGAAGTAGTAAGAGAAAATCTATCTGACATTATATGTTTATGTTTTAAAAATCTATCTTTTTTAAAAATTCTTAATCCAGAGTTATAGTCGACAATATTTTCATCAAAACAAAAATTAGTAACAGCATTAATTATAGCCTTTCCAATTACTTTTATTCTTGAAGTATTTGTAGTATCAATTTTTCTTTGACCAGCAATTAAGTCATATCTATGTTTATTTTCATCAATAAACATATTTGCTAAAATATTTAAATCTTCAATTTTATAAGTTAGATCTAAATCAATAATTGCTATTATGTCGTTATTGGAGTTATCAACTCCTTTTTTAATTGAAAAACCATAACCTCTATTTTTTAAACCTTTTATTATTAAAAAATTAATTTTTGATTCTAAATTTTTAAATTCATCAATTTTTTTTTCAAGTAAACTTAATGAATTATCAGTTGAACAGTCGTCAACAAAAATTATTTCATTAACTTGATCAAAATTACAATTTTTGAGTTCATTAAAAAAATTTTCTATCTCACTTGACTCGTTAAAAACAGGAATAATTAGACTAATTTTTGATTTCACAATCAATCTTAACATTAAACAAAATATAAATCTATTTAAGATTAGTTAGATATTATTAATTTTACAAGTTTGAATTAAAATATTCTAATTTATATTTATCAAATCACGATATTTTAGAGCACGATATTAATAGCTTATTAACTCTAGACCTTTTTAATTTTTAGTTAACGAATATTTAATTTAATACCCTGGCTAAATTTATTTGATAGTTTTACTTTTTTATTGTTAAAGTTTTGTAAATTTCAACAAAGAAAAACTTTAAAAAATGTGTAATAAATATTGTAATAAGCCAACTTACATTATGGTAAATTAATATATTTAAAATAATGAAAAAAAGATGATATTCAATGGTTCTTGAAAATATACTGGTAAGTATCGAGTAGATGAAAAATATATTACTATTATTAAATTTATAGCGTTTATTTAAATTGTAAAAATTAAAGAGAAACATTGCTACCAGTGTTATAATCACTGCTTTTTCTGAGTCATAAAAATATAAAGATATATTCAATATCAAAAGAGATAAAATTAATGAAATTATTGATAACTTGAAGTAAAAAATATAGTTTTTAAGTAAATTCATTCAGTCATATTTCATTATATTATAATAAATAATTTTACTTTAAGTAAGTAGTCTTGTTTAAATATTCTCTAAGTTTAATATCTTTTTGAAATTATTGTTAAGTCTATTTTTAATCATATCATTTATCTTTAGATTATCATGTATATTTAATTCATTTTTAAAATTACCAGAAGTACCATTTCTGAACTTCATTGATTTATTATCTTGATTTTTTAATGTTTTTGTTTCTTCTTTTTGCAAGTTTTTAAATGAACAGTCTATGATACAATTTTTAATTAAATTTTCATCAATCTTTAAGTTAAAAAAATAAATTATTTTTTTAACTTCCTCAAAAGTATTTTTAAGTAACATCTCATAAGTAATTACTTTAAAATCATTTGTTAGTTCTAAATTTATCAAATTATAAAAAGAAATTAATTTTTTGATTCCAAAGTATTCATCATCAATGAATTGGCTGATGTCTTTTTTATATGTATTCTCTCTAAATGACATCTGATACCAAAAAGAAACAATAACATCACGAGGGTCTCTCAAAAGTATTATTTTTTTTTTATTAATTATGTCTTTATTTTTAAAATTTAAAACTTTTAATGGGTATGGGTTTGGGTCGCTACTATCATGCACAAATTTTATAAATTTATCATCAAATTTTACTAATTTTCTGTTTTCTATATTATTTTGGCTATTTAGTTTATGAGAATAAAGGCTCAAGATTTTATACAACCATGTTCTTCCGCTATTTGGATATGAAACAATGTAATAATCAATATTTTGAAAATAATCATTAAGATATAATTTTAAAAAATTCCTTTGCCCAAATATTTTGGATGATTTATTTTTAATATTAATTATTAAATATTTTAATTGAAAAAAATTCACTTTAAATCCTCGTATAAAAGGGTAATTTCTAAACTTATACCAAAAAATTAAAAAAACTAAAGATCATGAAAGTATTTAATAATTTTACAAAATTAGTGATTTTCCCAGCTTATTACTTCATTCATAAGAATTTTTTTTTTGGTTTAATACACAAATTATTTATTAAAGATTTTTATTATAAAAGTTTCAAATTTAATTTGGATATTAAAAATATTTCATTAGCTTCTCACTCTTCTTTTTTTTTTAAAACATACGAATATAATGATAGGAAATTAGTTGAAAAACATATTACAGAAAAAAATAAATGTATTATTATTGGCGGCGGATTAGGTTTTATTCCAACATTGGCATTTCATAAATCTGGAAATAAATTATTAGTATTTGAAATTAACAAGATAATAATTAAAAATTTAAAAAAAAATTTAATTAATAATAAATGTAAATTTAAATTATATAATAATAATTTAGTTCTTAAAAATAATAAAAAAACTTCAGAATATTTTGTTGGAAATAGCTTCTTGTCTACGACACAATATGACACTAATGGTAAATTAGAAAGAGTTGATAACCTTCATATGAATAGAATTAAAAATTTTAAGAAATTTAACA
>MDSV01141076.1_pt1 | contig 10042 bp, 13 predicted proteins | sample 810851 | NCBI WGS metagenome assembly MDSV01 (sample SAMN05326640, study PRJNA326480) | marine metagenome | isolation source: seawater | place: Atlantic Ocean: North East | collected 2012
CCTTCATGCTATCAAAGAAATGAAAAGTTGTAAATTTTATCCAGATATTATTGTAGTATTGCTTGCTAATGCTCCCATTGTTAAAAAAAAATGGATTAAAGATTGTATTGATATTTTAATTAAGAAAAAAGAGTTTAGCGCTGCTGTGCCAGTAATTTTAGATAACGATAAAAATCCATACAGATCTAAAAAAATTGTGAATGGTGTCATGCAAAACTTTGTAAAACAGAAAAAGAAAATTTCAAGTAATAGGCAAGAGCTTACTAAGAGTTATTTTCTTTGTCATAATTTTTGGGTTTTAAGAACATCCGCTATTTTAAAAAATAACGGATTATCTCCATGGAATTTTATGGGTAAAAAAGTATTTCCATATATTGTGGAAAATTCAATCGATATTCATTCTTTTGCTGATATGGAATTGGCAAAATATTTAATTAAAAAGAATAAATGAAAAAAATAACTAAAGTTTTTTTATTTCTAATTCTATCTAAAAAAAGATTATCTAAACCTAAAGAAAATAAAATTTTGATTTTTGATGCAACAAACTATTATCCAATAATCAAAATATTAGGTTCAAAAGAAATAGATATATTGCACACAAGGGGTGAGGTGTTAAACTTTTACTTACTCACAAAAGTCATCTTGAGAAAGTTTTATTTAATTTTTTACCCATCATTATTTTGGAGGGAATATATATTCTATTATATAGACGCTGTAGATCCTAAAGTTATATTGACATTCATTGATAACAATCCTTTTTTTTATACTTTAAAAAAAAAATATTCATCTAAAATTTTCTTATCTTTGCAAAATGGGTACAGATTTAATAAGGGTGATATATTTGGAAATCTTGATATTAATAGCAAAAAAAAATTAATGTGTGACTATATATTTTGCTTTAATAAAAAAGTAGCCAAGTTGTATGAAAGATTCATCAAATGTAAAACTGTAGTTATAGGGTCATTAAAAAATAATCTAACAAGAGTTTCTAATAAAAATAACTCAAATAAAATTCTTTTAATATCTTCCTTTGGATTGAAAAGTGAAAACATAGAGAAAAAATTAATATCAATTTTAACGATTTATTGTAAAAATAAAAATTTTAAACTAATCGTTTTAGGAAGAACAGGAAAAAAAAGTGAGACAAATTTTTATGAAAATATAAATAAAGATAAAAGCTTCCAATATTTAAGGAATAAAGGGGCAATAAATCATGAAGATATTAGCTACTCTTATAAAATAATTGATAATTCCGATACAATAATCTCCTTAAATGCAACTTTGGGATATGAAGCTTTAGGCAGAGGAAAAAAAACTATATTTTTTAATTTTAATAAAAGAGAAAAAAATTGTAAATCATATATCACATACAATTGGCCTAATAAATTTTCTAAGGAAGGCTTTAATTGGTTAGCAGTTTATAACGAAAAAAAGATATTAAAAAAGTTAGATAGTATATGTAAATTATCAAATAAAGAATGGGAAAGAAAATACAAAAAAGAATATAGTTTAATTATGCCTGTAGATAATCAAAATAAGAAGTTAAAAAAAATTTTAAATAAATTTATTTAAAAATGAAATATTGTAAAAATTGCATAATGCCTAACACGAGACCAGATCAAATATTTAATGAAGAAGGAGTATGTAATGCGTGCTTAAGTTTTTTAAGAAATAAAAAAATTGATTGGAAAAAAAGAGCTGATGAGTTTCACAAAATTTTGACAGAAGTTAAAACACGTGATGATAAATGGAATTGTGTGATTCCTTCAAGTGGCGGCAAAGACAGCACTTATCAAGCTTTAAGAGCTAGAGAACTAGGTCTAAATCCTGTGTTAGTTACTGCAACTACATGTGATTTATCGGTTGTTGGTAGAAAAAATATTGAAAATTTAAAAAATAACGGATTTGATACTATTGAAATTTCAAATAATAATTTAACTAGAACTAAATTAAATAAAATTGGACTTGAGACCATTGGTGATATAGCGTGGCCTGAACATGTTTCAATTTTTACCGCACCAATAAAATTTGCTTTAAAGTTTAAGATTCCTTTAATTTTGTATGGAGAGAATCCTCAAATAGAATATGGAGGCCCTCAAAAATCTTTAAATAACAGTATTCTGGATAGAGCTTGGCTTGAAGAGTTTGGGGGATTAATAGGACTTAGAGTAAACGATTTAATTGAAAATTATGGTTTTACAAAGTCTGAACTCGAAATTTATAATTATCCTACAAAAGAGGAGTTGTCTGAATTTAAAATTAGAAGCATTTTTTTAGGTTATTATGAAAATTGGGATAGTATAAGAAACTATAAAGTGGCGGAAGATAAAGGTTTTTTAAAATATGATAAACCTCTTGAAGGTTGTTATTTTGATTTTGAAAAAATTGATAATTATCAACACGGTGTCCACGATTATTTTAAATTTCTTAAATTTGGATTTGCAAGAGCTTCTGATCAATTATCTTATAATATTAGAAGAGGCCTAATAAGTAGAAAAGAATCTATAAAAAAAGCTAAAGCACTTGAAGGTCAATACCCTAGTTCATACATGGGTAAAAAATTAAAAGATATTCTGAGTAAAATAGAGATGTCCGAAGAGGAATTTAAAAAAATTTGTGACAAGTTCACAAATAAAAAGATTTTTAAGTGTGATCAAAAAGGAGACTTACTTAAAAATGAATATGGTAGTTTAATTAAAAAAAAATATGACAATGATAACTAATTTTTTTTTAATTTTTTTTTTTTTAGAAATTTCTTTTTTTATTACTATACTTGTCTTAAAATCTAAAAAAATCCCGTGGATTATTACTTTAAAAGACAAGACTCCACTTTTTTCAAAAGCGAGAATTGATGAATTTATAAAAAAAAAATTTAGTTATGATTTAGGATGGGATTGGAAAAAGCCAAGATCAAAAATTACTAATAAAGAAAAATTAGCTTCTTTCGGTGACTCATTTGTTTATTGTAGATATTCTAGTAAAAATAAAACTTGGCAAAATATTTTTAAAAAAAAAACTAAATTATCAATTATCAATTATGGAGTTGGTAACTATGGATTAGATCAGATTCTATTAAAATATGAAAAAACAAAATTACCAAAAAGTGTCAAAAATATAATAATAGGCTTTGTGCCTGAAACTTTATCGAGATGTTTATCATCTTGGAGACATTACTATGAATTTAACAATATTTTTGCTTTCAAACCAAGGTTCAAATTCAAAAGAGGTAATTTACTTAAAATTTCTAATCCTATAAAGAGTGCCAATTCCTTCTCAAGAATTAATAGTACTATAGCGAGTTTGCAAAAAGATGAGTTTTTTTTTAAAGAAAAATTTATGAAATATTGTTTAAGCTTTCCATTTAGTTTTAGTTTTATTAAAAACTTTAATTACAACTTTTGCTTATTTTTTTATTCTTTTCTATATTTATTAAAAATAGATAAAAATAAAATTTTTGATTTTATTATTTCTAAAAATTGTTCGTTTACTGATAATCTTTATAAAAAAAACGAGAATAAAATACTAATTAAAAATATAGTAAAAGAATTCTATAAAATCGCAAAGAGAAGAAATCATAAAATACAATTTATGATTTTTCCACAAAAGTTTGACTTAGTTTCCAATAATGATAACTATGAAATTTTCTTCAAAAAAATTTTAAAAAAAAAAGATTTATTAAATTTAAAGGAAAAAATAGACTTAAAAAATTATAGAATGATGTATCTTGAGAGCCAATTCGGGGCACATTTAAGTTATTATGGAAATAAAAAAGTTTCAGAATTTTTAATGGAAAAATTAAATGTCAGATAAAAAAAAAGTAGCAATAATTGATTACGGAATGGGAAACTTAAGATCTGTTGAAAATGCATGTAAAAAACTTGGCTTTGAAGTAAAAATTGTATCTGTACCTTCAGAATTAAGTAATTTTGATAAATTAATCCTTCCAGGTGTTGGATCATTTAAAAAAGCTATGAAAATGTTAAATGAAAAAAATTGGATAAATGCAATTAAGGTTGAAGTAAATGATAAAAAAAAACCTATTTTAGGAATATGTCTAGGGATGCAATTATTTGCATCAGAGAGTGAAGAATTTGGTTATTCCCAAGGCTTAGGAATTATAAAGGGTAAAATTAAATTTTTAAAAAATTTAAATTGTAAAAATAAAATTCCACACATTGGATGGAACTCTATCAGTATTAAAGAAACGCATCCATTTTTAGATAAAGTGAAAAATAATACAGACTTTTATTTTGTAAATAGTTACGTCTTTTTGCCCGAAGAAAAGAAATTCATAATAGCTAATACAAAATATGACGTTGAATTTTGCAGCATAATAGCAAAAAAAAATATATTTGGAGTTCAATTCCATCCAGAAAAAAGCTCGAAAGCTGGCAGAAAACTACTAGAAAATTTTTTAAATGCTTAAATCTAGAATTATTACAACAATGTTATGGAACGGGACTACTTTAGTTAAAGGACATCAATTCAATAATTCAAGAAGAGCGGGCTCCCCAATAACAACAATTAAAATTTACAACAATAGAGACGTTGATGAAATTATTTTTTTAGACATCAATAAAACGAATTCTTTACAAGAAAGAATTGATGTTGAGTTTTACAAGGATCTTACAAATGAGTGTGATGTTCCTATAACTATTGGGGGAGGTATAAAAAAAATTTCTGATATAGATGATCTTTTATATTCTGGAGCAGACAAAATTGTTATTAATACTGAGTTATACTCTAACCCTGACCTTTTAAATGAAGCATCCAATAAATTTGGATCACAAACTATTGTGGCAGCAATTGATTTCAAAAAAACAAAAGGAGAGTACAGATGTTTCAAAAATTCTGGAAGAGAGATGGTAAATCGAGATCCGGTTGAATGGGCAAAAGAGTGTGCAAAAAGAGGAGCAGGTGAAATCATTTTGACATCAATCGAGAGAGACGGACTTATGAAAGGTTATGACAATTATTTGATAAAAAAAATTGCGTCGATAGTGGACATTCCAATTATAGCATCTGGGGGTGCTGGAAATTACCAACATATGTATGATGCAATAAATTTAGGTGCTTCAGCTGTAACTGCTGCGAGCATTTATCACTTTACCGAACAAACACCTTCAGAGGCAAAAAAATTTTTACAAGCTAAAAATATTAATATAAGAAGAAATTAAATTAATAAATTTTTAACCAATATTGATATTGAATTATACCCAACCCACTTGTCACAGTTTTTTTTCCTGACACACTCTCAGTCCAGTTGTAGATAAGATCTTTCTTATTTTTTTTCAAATTTGTTTTTAAATAAAAAGGATAGGATTTAACTTTCATTTTTTTTCTTTTGAAAAATTTTTCAATAAATTGAATGCTATATACATTTTTTTGAAAAGTTCTTAATTTTTTATTTTTATAATCTTTTGCAAAGATGTCTAAATTAAAAAAATATTTATTAAATGAGTCAAAAATAAAAATTTTTCCACCTTTTTTTAAATTATTCTTCAAATTTTTAAGTATCTTTTCACCATCTTTAAAGATGCTTAAAACGCCGCAACAAATTATATAATCAAATTTTTTGTTTGAGAATTGTGAGCTTGCAGCACTTTTCTTTTTAAAAATTATGTTTTTCGGACAAAATTCTTTTGCTTTTTCAAGAACTTTTTGATCAACATCTATTCCGGTTAGATTCGCTTGTTTAAATTCTTTTTGCAAATTGAATAATAGCTCCCCATTGGCACATCCAACATCTAATAAAGAAAAGTTCAATTTTGGGCTATCTTTAGAAATAAGTTTAATTAATTTAGCAAAGTTTTCTTTTGGCTTAAAGTATTTGCTTCTTTTAATATAGATTTCATTAATAAAATCTCTTTTATTGCCTCTTTTCATTATTATTAATTATTAATTTTTTGTAGATCTGAAGTTAATTTTGATATTTGTTTATCCATACTTGTAATTTTAGTCATAATTTTAGAGGCATTTTTTGGATCTTTTTTAAAAGCAAGTCGTAAAAGATTCATCCAATTTTTATTATTTTTTTGTCTTATTTTTTGTATCTTATTAATGATTGCCAAAGACTTATTTTTTGCCATTTATATTTTTTCCTTTAAAAATTTTTATTATGTATTTTGTTTTTTTAAAATAAAAAAAAGCTGGATAATTTTTATTATCACAAATCCTCAATAAATTAAACTGACTTTTGATAGACCGATTTATATTTAATTGGCTGTCTTTAGATGTTCTTCTTTTAAAATAAGTGGGTCTTCCTTTTTGCTTTTTATAATTAATTTTTGGAAATTTTTTCATAAAGTCTCCAATTAATTTTATAGTTACATTGGCTTGTTTTTTTCTAATTTCAGAGTTTAGTTCTGTTCCGTCCAGTTGAATTTTATCTTTTAAAATAATATTGCCTCCATCAACTCTATCATTGATATGAATTAAACAAGCGGTTATTTTATTTATTCTTTTCAAAATTTGCCACTGAACTGGCGCAAATCCTCTGCCATTTGGCAAATTACTCTCGTGCACAACCAAAGGTAGTCTAAATCGCTTAAGAAAATTTGAACTTAAAATTTTGGTAAATCCTAAAATAAAAACTATTTCATATCCGATTATATGATTAGGGTTAAAAAATTTTTTAAAATAAAATTTATTATTAAAATTTTTCTTATTTATGTGCTCAGATATCCAAGAGTTTTTCTTGTCAAATAAAAAGGCTACTTTAATTTTTTTTTTCAAATTATTTTGATAATTGTCTTAATATTCTAAATGCCTCAGCTTTTCGGAAACCAACTTGTATACCTCTAAATTTAGCATAAGTTTCAATACCTTCATATGATCTGCTATTTGGGTATTTTTTTATCTCCTTGTTATAAAATCTTAATGCACTTAATTTATGTTTCCACGTATCGGTTATATCAACAAAATAATTTGGGTAAAAATTGTTTGAACCTTTAAAACTACCATAATCTGTTGCGGATGGAATTTCCATTGCCAAAATATTTTCACAAGATTCTTTGTAATGAGGTCTAAAAGCCGTCAATGTAGCTTCAGAAATAATTTTATGATCAACGTTTAGATCATTGAAGTCATGTGTATAAACTATATGTGGATTAATTTTTTTTTTTGCTTTTTCAATAACCTTTATAATATCTAGCAACTTAACCGCGTCTAAACCGTTATCTGGGAAATTGCCACAAAAGTCAGGTAACCATTTGAATCCTAATTTTTTAGATGCATTTATTGCCGATTTTTTTCTTTCCTTTATAGATTTTAGATCTGCAGAATTTTTAAACCTCGCGCCCACACCATCTGTCATTGAAATACAAAATACTTTATCTCCTTGTGAAACATGTTTTGCGATAGTACCTCCGCAACCGATTGTTTCGTCATCAGAGTGTGCTATGCTAATTAATACTCGTTTCATAATTATTTTTTTATAATGAATTTTAATCTTTTATCAAACTTTAAAGTCTTAATTTTTAGCTTTTTGTTCATTCTTAAAAATTCATTAGTCGCTTTTGTTGCTCCTTTTATTTGGCCATAATCATCTATTAAGATTACTCCATTCTTAGAAACTCTATTATATAGCTTATTTAAAACAAATTTAGTTGGCTCATAAACATCAAGATCAAGGTGTAAAAATGAAATTTTAAGATTATTTATTCTTTTTAAAAAATCAGGTAAAGTTTTCATTATATTACCCTTAACTAATTTAAAATTTTTTATTTTTTTATTTTTTAAAGATTGTTCAATCTTGGCTATAGAATAGCCTTTGCCTATAAACTTATCATGATCTTTTGCAAATTTATTATCTTCTTTAATAGTTTGTTTAGGAAAATTTCCAAACGCATCAAAACCTATTACTCTTTTTTTTTTTAATTTAATTAAATCTCTAAATGACAAAAATCTTATCAAGCTATTTCCCTTAAAAACACCAAGCTCTACAATGTCTCCGGGGACTCTCTGGGTGAGTTGAAATATTTCATAATGACATATTATTTTATTTATTCTTGAAATATCAGAATGTAGATAAAAAAAATTTTCTGCTCTCCAAATATCTTTTTTTTTCATGTCTCAACATTATATCTAAAGCAAACAAATAACAATTAAATGTTCATTATTTGAACAATTATTTACTTTCTAAAATGATTTAATTTAATAGCTGTTGCTTTTTTTATAGCTTTAAGAGATTTTTTTCCCAAGATTTCATTAAAGTAAGCAGGATGCAAACCAAGATTCGGTCTTACTATTCTCAAGTTTTTTTTAGTAAATTTCTCTCCTTTTTTAATATTTGAGCAAGAATAAATTGATCTCTTAAAGATTAATGATTTTTTTTCTGATTTTGAAACACCATAAAAAACATTTCCTCTGCTTAACCAAGCTCGTCTACATTCTACAACTAAACTATTTAACTCTGAAGGGTCAATTGAAAAAGAATCATCAAGTCCTCCATCGTTTTTATTTAATGTAAAGTGTTTTTCAATAATGGTTGCGCCTTGACCGACGGCTGCTACAGATACTCCAATACCCGGGGTATGATCGCTTAAACCAACTTCGGTTTTAAAGCGTCTTTTCATATCAGGTATACTTAAGATGTTGCTGTCAGAAACTGAAGCCGGATAAGAACTCGTGCATTTTAAAAGAGCGAAGTTCTTAAATTTTTTTTTTGCTAATACTTTCATAACATTATTAATTTCTTTTAAACTTGTTGCGCCAGTAGAAATAATAATTGGTTTTCTTTTATTTATTACTTTTTCTAACAACGGAAAATGATTGTTTTCAAAAGATGAAATTTTGTAAGCTGGAACTTTTAATTTTGACAGGAAATCAACTGCTGTTTCATCAAATGGTGTGCTGAAACAAAGGATTTTTTTTTTTTTGCTCGTTCAAAAAGTTCTTTATGCCAATTCCATGGCGTTGATCCAATTTTATAAAGATCATGTAAATATTTACCTTTCCATAAACTTTTTTTGTCACCAATAAGGAAATCTTTTTTTTTAGATTTCAAAGTCATTGTATCAGCTGTATACGTTTGCAGCTTCACAGCATCAGCTCCTGCTTTTTTTGCTTCGTCAATAAGCTTTAGTGCTCTAGTAATTTTATTATTATGATTGGCTGAAATTTCAGCAATAATAAACGGTGGTTTATTTGATGAGATATTTCGATTTTTTATTTCCATAAAATATAATTAACTCTGGTTTGTATAAGATTTTTTTATTATATTAAAGGTCTTTAATGTATTTAATTATAACAAAAAGAATATGGGATAAAAGAAATTTTTTAAATCTTAATAATAAGAAATTCAAAGTTCTTTTTACTCTTAATAAAAAAAAAATTCAAAAGTTTAGACCAAAAATCATTTTCTTTATTCATTGGTCTAAAAAAATAAGTGCTAATTTTTTAAAAAAAAATTTGTGTATACAATTTCACTCTTCTGATTTACCTAGATTTAGAGGTGGCTCACCAATACAAAATCAAATTATTAATCAAGTTAAAAATACGAAAATTTCTGCCTTTAAAATGAATGACATTATTGATGGAGGTGATATTTGTATTAAAGAAAAATTAAAACTTAGTGGGAGTGCTGAAACAATTTATAAAAATATGGAAAAAAAATGTGTTCATATGATAAAAAAAATTTCAAAAAGAAAAAAAGTTATTTTTTACAAACAAAAAGGTAAAGCATCTTTTTATAAAAGAAGATCTGATAAAGATAGTAATTTGAAATTAAATGAATTGAATAATTTTTCTTCTTTATACGATTTTATTAGAATGTTAGATGCAGATGGTTATCCAAACGCATTTTTAAAATTAAAGAAATTCAAAATAATCTTTAATGATGCTAAGTTAGAAAAAAAGTGTGTGTCTGGAAAATTTAAAATAATTAAGTAGTTTTTAAGAAATATCAATTTAATCTAAATAAAAAATAATTTAGTTTTTGTTTTAAAAAATTTTTTTCAGTGCATAAATCAAGCCAATTGAGCTATTAGTACTGGTCAGCTACACGTGTTACCACGCTTCCACACCCAGCCTATCAACGTAG
>MDSV01114952.1_pt1 | contig 10041 bp, 6 predicted proteins | sample 810851 | NCBI WGS metagenome assembly MDSV01 (sample SAMN05326640, study PRJNA326480) | marine metagenome | isolation source: seawater | place: Atlantic Ocean: North East | collected 2012
AGCTACTTTTTAAAATAGGAGTGTAGCTCAACTGGTAGAGCACCGGTCTCCAAAACCGGGGGCTGCGGGTTCAAGTCCTGCCACTCCTGCCAATAATTTTATTGATTTATAGAGAGTAATTATGAATATTGAAAAGAAAAAAACAACACCTGCTCAGTTTGTAAGACAAGTAAGACAGGAATTACAAAAAGTTACCTGGCCACAAAGAAGAGATACACTCATCTCTTCAGCAATTGTAATTCTGCTTATTTTTCTTTTCTCCATTTTTTTTCTTTTAACTGACCAATTGTGGTCTTTTTTAATACAAAAAATTATTCAAATAGGATCAGGATTTTAAATGATAAAATGCAGATGGTACGTTCTTCATGCTTACTCAGGATATGAGAAAAAAGTTGCTGAAAGTATTTTAGATCAAGCGAATAAACTTGGTATATCTGAGCATATTGAAGAAGTTTCTGTTCCTACACAAAATATTGTTGAAGTTAAAAGAGGTGTAAGAGTTAATACTGAAAGGAAAATTTTTCCTGGATATATTTTAATAAAAATGAATCTAAATGATGATACATGGCACATAATAAAAAATACTCCAAAACTATCTGGTTTTCTTGGAAATAAAGGAAAGCCTGTACCTATAAGTAACGCAGAAGCTAAAAGAATTTCTGAACAGGTTATTGACGGTGTTGAAAAAGCAAGACCTGCTGTTATGTATGATATAGGAGAACAGGTTAAAGTTATAGATGGGCCATTCGCATCATTTAATGGAGAAATTGAACAAATTGATGAAGAAAAAGCTAGATTAAGGGTTGCTGTTTCTATATTTGGCAGGTCAACTCCTGTAGATTTAGAATATTCTCAAGTTGAAAAGGCATAAAGAAAGATAGGTAAATATGGCTAAAGAAGTACTAGGTTTAATTAAACTTCAAATACCAGCTGGTGGAGCTAATCCATCACCTCCTGTAGGACCCGCTCTTGGACAAAGAGGCTTGAACATTATGGATTTTTGTAAAGCGTTTAATGATAAGACTAAAGATGTTGAAAAGGGAGCACCTATTCCTGTTGTAATCACTGCCTATAAAGATAGATCATTTGACTTTGTAACAAAATTACCCCCAGTAAGTTATTATTTAAAGAAAGCCGCAAAAATTAAAAAAGGAAATTCAACACCAGGTAGAAGTTTAGTTGGTAAAGTTACTTTAGCAGATATTGAAAAGATTGCTAAAGAAAAGATGCAAGATCTAAATGCAATTGACGTTAATGGAGCTATTAATATGGTTAAAGGATCTGCAGTATCTATGGGTATGGAGGTTGTAAGTTAAAATGAAGAAAACAAAAAATAATAAAAAATTAATAGAAAAAATTGATATTTCAAAAATTTATGAACCTCTTGAAGCTATAAAGATATTAAAAGAAAATTCATTCACAAAATTTGAAGAAACAATAGAAGTTGCTATTAATTTAGGAATAGATACGAACAAGACTGATCAAAACATAAGAGGTGTCTCAAGCTTACCTAATGGTACTGGTAAAAATATTAATGTTGCTGTGCTTGCAAAAGGTGAAAAGCAAATCGAGGCTAAAGAAGCTGGTGCAGATACTATTGGTGATGAAGATTTAATTGAAAAAATAGCATCTGGAAAAATAAACTTTGATATTCTTATAGCTACTCCTGATATGATGCCATCTGCTGGAAAAGTAGCAAAAATTTTGGGACCAAAAGGTTTGATGCCTAATCCAAAACTGGGCACTGTTACTCAAGATATAAATACAGCTGTTAAAAATGCCAAGTCAGGTCAAGTTCAATACAAGAATGACAAAGGTGGTATTATTCATGCTGGAATAGGAAAAATGAATTTTAATGATGATCATCTTATAGAAAACCTAAAAGCTTTTTTCAGTTCTATAAATAAAAGTAAGCCAGATGCTGTTAAGGGATCATTTATTAAAAAAGTTACCATAGCTTCAACTATGGGTGTTGGATTGGAAATAAACGCAACAAGTTTGCGTTAATCAGTTCAATGGAAGATAGTTGTAAAAGACTATCACCTGTCAAAGACTGCAGGAGCGAAAGCTTAATTTCCTGCACAGACTGAAGCGAGTCATTGATTAGCTTCTTGACAGGCTTGTCTTAGTTTGATTAGCAAACATAAGGCAGCTAACTTTAGGTGTTTACCTAAATTAAACCGAGGTGAAAGTGAAACGTTCTGAAAAAAAAGAATTTGTTCAAAAACTTAAAGATGAAATAAATTCATCATCTTCAGTTATTGTTGCTCATTATTCAGGTCTTACAGTTGATGAGTCAAATCAATTGAGATCTGAAATGAGAAATAATGGAGCTAGATTCAAAGTTACTAAGAACAGATTAACTAAACTCGCTTTAGAGCAAACTCATTTTAAAGATATTGCTGATTTATTTACAGGACCAACTGCAATAGCATATTCTGATAATCCTGTAGCTCCAGCGAAAGTAGCTGTAAATTTTGAAAAAAAAATTGAAAAATTTAAAATTATTGGCGGTGGCTTTGATGGAGAAAAAATTAATTTAGAAAAAATTAATTTTTTAGCAACATTACCATCTTTAGATGAACTAAGAGGACAAATTGTCGGATTGATTTCTGCACCAGCTCAAAAAATTGCTTCAATAGTGAAGGAGCCTGCAGGGCAAATGGCAAGGTTAGTTAGTGCTCAAAGTAAAAGTTTAGAAAAATCCAATTAGGTTTAGAAGGAGAAAATATGGCTGATTTAAATAAAATTGTAGATGACTTATCATCTTTAACAGTTCTTGAAGCTGCTGAACTTAGCAAACTTCTTGAGGAAAAATGGGGTGTTTCAGCAGCAGCTCCTGTTGCCGCTGTCGCTGCTCCAGGTACTGGAGGAGCTGAAGCAGCAGCTGAAGAAAAAACAGAATTTGATGTTGTTTTGGCTGAAGCTGGTTCAAATAAAATTGCTGTTATCAAAGAGGTTAGAACAATAACTGCTCTAGGTTTGAAAGAAGCAAAGGATCTTGTTGAAGGTGCTCCGAAACCACTTAAACAAGGTGTTTCGAAAGCTGATGCTGAAGAGATGAAAAAATCTCTAGAAGCAGCAGGTGCAAAAGTAGAACTTAAATAATTATATAGAGATCCCCACTCTGTGGGGGTCTTTTTAAACTTATAAAAAAAGGTGATTAAATGAGCTTAGATTATATCAATTCAAAAAAAATCAGAAAATCTTTTGGAAAAATACCACTAGTAACCTCACTACCTAATTTAGTTGAAGTACAAAAAAGATCTTTTGATAATTTTTTGCAGCTTAGAGTTTCACCAGAAAAAAAAGAAGACACTGGATTAAATGCAATATTTAAATCAGTTTTCCCTATTAACGATTATACTGAAAGGGCTACAGTAGATTATGTAAGCTTCGACATAGGTATACCTAAGTATGATGTCGAAGAATGTTCCCAAAGGGGAATGACTTATGGAGCTCCTTTATTAGTTAATTTTAGACTTATAATTTGGGATATTGATGAAATAGCTGGCACTAAGTCTGTAAGAGATATTAAAGAGCAAGAAGTATACATGGGCGATATTCCATTAATGACTAAAAATGCTACTTTTGTAGTTAACGGAACCGAAAGAGTTGTTGTAAGTCAGATGCACAGATCTCCTGGTGTGTTCTTTGATCATGATTATGGAAAAACTCACACTAGTGGTAAATATTTATTTAATGCAAGAATTATTCCTTACAGAGGTTCGTGGCTTGATTTTGAACATGATGCAAAAAACAATATTCATGCAAGAATTGATAGAAAGAGAAAGTTTCCCGTAACAACACTTTTGAAATGTTTATTAAGTAAAAAATCTGAGTCGTATATTGAAGAATGTGATAATAAAAAAATTGAACCAGATCCAAAAAGAATTTTAGGAATGACAGGTGAAGAAATCCTTTCCACTTTTTATGATAATATCAATTACAAACGAAATGATTATGGATGGCAATTTAAGGAGAATTTATCTTTTTATAAATCAAAAATTTTAGCGTTTGATTTGCTTGACTCTTCAAATGGTAAAGTTTTATTTAATAAAGGAACAAAGCTTAATCAAAAAGCGATTAACGATATAAAGAAAAAAAACATTTCCAACTTATCAGTTGATGAAAGTTCACTAATAGGACTCTACATCGCATCAGATATTATAGATGAAAAAAATGGTAAGATATTTTATGAAGCAGGATATGAAATTGATGAAGACTTTGTTAATTTTATAAATTCAAATAAAATAAATAAACTTGATATATTAAAAGTTGATAATATTGAAATTGGCTCATACATAAGAAATACTCTATTATTAGATAAGGCGAGATCTAGAGAAGAGGCACTCTTTGAGGTATTCAAAATTCTGAGACCTGGGGAGCCACCAACAATCGAAACAGCAGAATTGCTCTTTAATAATTTATTTTTTAATGCTGATAGATATGATTTATCATCTGTAGGTAGATTAAAAATAAATGCAAAATTTAAGAAAAATTCACCTATATCCCAAAAGATTTTAGACAAAACTGACATTATTGATGTGGTAAATCATATGCACAATTTAATTGATGGTAAAGGCGAGATAGACGATATTGACCATTTGGCAAACAGGAGAGTTAGATCAGTTGGAGAGCTTCTTGAAAATCAATATAGAGTAGGATTATTAAAAATGGATAGGGCTATTAAAGAAAGACTCAGTGCTCTGGAAGTAGATAACATTATGCCCCAAGACATAATTAATGCAAAGCCAGTTGCTTCATCAATCAAAGAATTTTTTGGAACAAGTCAATTGAGTCAATTTATGGATCAAACTAACCCTTTAAGTGAAATAACTCACAAAAGAAGAGTATCCGCTCTTGGTCCTGGAGGTCTAAATCGTGAAAGAGCAGGTTTTGAAGTAAGGGATGTTCATCAAACTCACTATGGAAGAATTTGTCCCATCGAAACACCGGAAGGAGCAAACATTGGATTAATAAATAGTTTAGCTTCTTATTCACGAATTAACCAATATGGATTTATAGAAACACCTTACAGAATTGTAAATAATGGAAAAGTATCTGATAAAGTTATTTATTTAAGTGCAATAAATGAAGAAGATTTTGTAATAGCTCAAGCAAATTCAGAAGTAGATGCAAAAGGGAAATTTGTTAATGATGTAATCAGTTGTCGAAAAAATGGTGAATTTATTAACGCTGACACTGACTCTATTGATCTTATGGATGTTTCACCTCAGCAACTAGTTTCAGTTGCTTCTTCTCTCATACCCTTTCTAGAAAATGATGATGCAAATAGAGCCTTAATGGGATCAAACATGATGAGACAAGCTGTACCTTTAATTAAGCCAAAAGCACCTTTGGTGGGGACCGGAATGGAATATACTGTCGCGAAAGATAGTGGATCCACTGTTGTTGCAAAAAGAGAAGGTGTTGTTGATCAGCTAGATGCAAATAGAATTGTTATCAGAGTTACTGATAAAAAAGATAATTCTCTAAACAAAATTGATATATATAATTTACAAAAGTTTCAAAGATCCAATCAAAATACATGTATAAATCAAAGACCGCTTGTTAATGTTGGTGATGTTATTAAAAAAAATCAAGTTATAGCTGACGGTCCTGCAACTGAATTGGGGGAGCTAGCTCTAGGAAGAAATGTTCTAGTAGCTTTCATGCCATGGAATGGTTATAATTTTGAGGACTCCATTTTAATTTCTGAAAAAGTTGTTCAAGATGATGTTTTTACATCAATTCATGTAGAGGAATTTGAAGTCATGGCTCGTGACACAAAACTTGGACCTGAAGATGTAACAAGGGACATTCCTAATGCGAGTGAAGAAATGCTTATAAATTTAGATGAAACCGGAATTGTCTACGTTGGAGCAGAAGTTTCATCTGGTGACATATTAGTTGGTAAAGTAACACCAAAAGGTGAGTCTCCCATGACTCCTGAAGAAAAATTATTAAGAGCTATATTTGGTGAAAAAGCCGCTGATGTTAAAGACACTAGTTTAAGAGTTCCTCCTGGAGTTAAAGGAACTGTTGTAGAGATAAGAGTTTTTTCTAGAAGAGGAATTGAAAAAGATGAAAGAGCGATAAGTATAGAGAATAGTCAAATTGAATTAATTTCAAGAGATAGAGATGATGAACTTAATATTTTAAAAAAGAGTTTTGGAAATCATCTTAAAGAACTTTTAGTTGGAAAAAAATTTATATCTGGATCAGATAGTATAGAGAAAAACTCAAAATTGAATTTTGATCAACTTGATAATTTAAATGTAAATGATCTTATGAAAATGAATATTGAGGAAGAAAAAACTACTTCTGAAATAGAGGCTTTAATTAAGAATTATGAAAATCAACTAGGAAACATTAATCAGAAGTTTGAAAATAAAATAGATAAAATTCAGAGTGGTGATGAGCTGCTACCAGGAGTTTTAAAATTGATTAAAGTTTTCATAGCAGTAAAAAGAAAACTCCAGCCAGGTGATAAAATGGCTGGAAGACATGGAAATAAAGGCGTTATATCAAAAATATGTCCCGTAGAAGATATGCCTTACCTCCAAGATGGAAGACCTGTAGACATAGTTTTAAATCCTCTGGGTGTTCCAAGTCGAATGAATATAGGTCAAATACTTGAAACTCATTTAGGATGGGCATCTGCATCTCTTGGAAGTCAGGTAAAAGAAATGATTTCTAAACTAAAGATAGATGGTCAAACAAATGATGTAAAAAGCAAGCTTTTAGAAATTTATGATTTTAAAAATCATAAAGAAAAAATAGAAAAAATGAATGATGATGAGATTTTAGAACTTGCTGAAAATTTGAAGGATGGAGTTCCTTTTGCAACCCCTGTATTTGATGGAGCAAAAGAAAAAGATATTACTGCACTTTTGGAAAAATCAGGTGTTTCAAAAACAGGACAAGAGATATTATTTGATGGAGTTACTGGTGAAAAATTTGAAAGACCTGTAACAGTTGGATATGTATATATGCTTAAACTACATCATCTTGTTGATGAAAAAATCCACGCCCGATCAATTGGTCCATATAGTCTAGTGACACAACAACCTTTAGGTGGAAAGGCGCAATTTGGAGGTCAAAGATTTGGCGAGATGGAGGTATGGGCTCTTGAGGCTTATGGAGCTGCTTATACTCTTCAAGAAATATTAACTATTAAATCAGATGATGTTGCTGGTAGAACTAAAGTTTATGAATCTATAGTTAAAGGTGATAATAATTTTGAATCAGGCACACCCGAGTCATTTAATGTTATGGTCAAAGAACTTCGTTCTCTTGGTTTAAATTTAGAGTTTAAGGATATTCCAACAAAAGTTAAAAAATTAGAAAGTATGGTAGGTGAAAATGAATAGAGAACTAGTAAATATTTTTAATCAAAATCAGGGAATTCAAAATTTTAATAGTTTAAAAATTTCTATTGCTAGCCCTGAAGATATTCGTTCATGGTCTTTTGGAGAAATAAAAAAACCTGAAACAATAAACTATAGAACATTTAAGCCTGAAAAAGATGGACTTTTTTGTTCAAGAATATTTGGGCCTGTCAAAGATTACGAATGTCTCTGTGGAAAATATAAACGAATGAAGTTTAGAGGTATTATTTGTGAAAAATGTGGAGTTGAGGTTACTCTCTCTAAAGTAAGAAGAGATAGAATGGGACATATAGAATTAGCAGCTCCAGTATCTCACATTTGGTTCATGAAGTCTTTACCAAGTAGAATAGCTACACTTTTAGATATGACAATTAAAAATCTTGAAAAAGTTCTTTATTTTGAACAATTTATTGTTGTGGAACCAGGATTAACAGATTTAAAAAAAGGTGAAGTTATTTCTGAAGATCAATATATCGATTATCAGGATCAGTTTGGTGAGGACTCCTTTAGCGCTTCAATTGGAGCAGAAGCGATTGAACAAATGTTAATTAATATAGATTTGGAGTCAGATTTTGAACATACCAAAAATGAATTATCTGCAACAAAGTCAGAACTTAAGAAAACAAAATTAACAAAAAGAATAAAACTATTAGAGTCATTTATTGTTTCAAAAAATAAACCAGAATGGATGATTTTAAGAGTTCTTCCAGTTATACCTCCAGAACTTAGACCTCTTGTCCCATTAGATGGTGGTAGATTTGCTACAAGTGATTTAAATGATCTTTATAGAAGGGTAATCAATAGAAATAATAGACTTAAAAGACTTATTGATCTTAGAGCCCCTGACATAATTATAAGAAATGAAAAAAGAATGTTGCAAGAATCAGTAGATGCTCTTTTTGATAATGGAAGAAGAGGTAGAATAATTACTTCTACAAATAAAAGACCTTTGAAATCATTATCTGATATGCTTAAAGGAAAGCAAGGGAGATTTAGGCAAAATTTATTAGGAAAGAGAGTTGATTATTCTGGTCGATCAGTAATTGTAGTAGGTCCAAATCTTAAGCTGCATCAGTGTGGAATTCCAAAAAAAATGGCTTTAGAGTTATTTAAGCCTTTTATATTTCATAAACTAGATATTTACGGATGGGCGAATACAATTAAAGCCGCAAAAAAACTTGTTGAAAAGGAAGATCCTAGAGTTTGGGATATCCTAGAAGAAGTTATAAGAGAACATCCTATTTTATTAAATAGAGCCCCTACTTTACATAGATTGGGCATACAAGCTTTTGAACCTGTTTTGATTGAGGGAAAATCAATTCAATTGCATCCATTAGTTTGTACTGCATTCAATGCTGATTTTGATGGTGATCAAATGGCAGTTCATGTACCTCTAAGTTTAGAGGCTCAACTAGAGGCAAGAGTATTAATGATGAGTACAAATAATATACTTTCTCCTTCAAGTGGAAAACCTATTATTGTACCCTCTCAAGATATAGTTCTTGGAATATATTATTTATCTATTATGAGAGAAAATCAAAAGGGTGAAAATAGATTATTCCTTGATACCAGCGAAATTTTGAAAGCTCTTGAAAATAAAGACATTACTCTTCATACTAAAATTATCTCAAGAGTGGAAGACTCTAAAGGACACTTAACAAAAGTTGAAACTACGCCAGGTAGAATGATTCTTGCTGACTCGCTTCCAAGCAATGAAAATATTGATTTTTCAATTATTAATAAAGTTTTAACGAAAAAAGAAGTCAGTAATATTATAGATACAGTTTACAGATTTTGTGGTCAAAAAGAGACAGTTCTATTTGCTGATCATATAATGCAAATAGGTTTCAAGTACGCTGCTATTGCTGGTATTTCCTTCGGCAAAGATGATCTAATTATTCCTGATGAAAAACAAAAACTTTTAGACGATACTCAAATTAAAGTTCAAGAATATGAGGATCAATATCAAGATGGCTTAATTACTCAAGGTGAAAAATATAATAAAGTTGTTGATGCATGGTCTGAGTGTACAAATAAAGTTGCGGACAAAATGCTTGATGTAATTTCTAAACCAGAAGATGATCAACCTATAAATTCTGTATTTATGATGGCTCATTCTGGTGCAAGAGGATCTGCAGCACAGTTAAAGCAACTAGCAGGTATGAGAGGATTAATGGCAAAACCATCTGGGGAAATTATAGAAAATCCTATTAAGTCAAATTTTAAAGAGGGTTTGTCAGTTCTTGAATATTTTACTTCTACGCATGGAGCAAGAAAAGGTTTAGCTGATACAGCCCTAAAAACGGCTAGTAGTGGTTACTTAACTAGACGTTTAGTTGATGTAGCACAAGATGCGGTTATTAGAGAAATTGATTGTGGCACAACTAATGGTGTTCTAGTTGAGGAAATTATTGAGTCTGGTAATACCACATCCCCCTTATTTGAGAGAATTTTAGGTAGAACGCCTTGTGAAGATTTAAATGATTTTGATAATAATTTATTAGTTAAAGCTGGTGAAATAATTGAAGAAAAACATTTAGAAGAAATAAATAAGCTTGGTTTACGATCTTTAAAAATTAGATCCGTTCTAACCTGTGAAACTGAAGATGGAATTTGTTCAAAATGTTATGGAAGAGACTTGGCAAGA
>MDSV01124595.1_pt1 | contig 10041 bp, 9 predicted proteins | sample 810851 | NCBI WGS metagenome assembly MDSV01 (sample SAMN05326640, study PRJNA326480) | marine metagenome | isolation source: seawater | place: Atlantic Ocean: North East | collected 2012
CACCGCGCAAAATCTCGGCGATCGAACGAATCTGATCCGGGTTTCCGTAAGACCTCTCCCACGGATGGAGGAGTCGGTCACGTCCATATCGGGGGATCAGGTGTATGTGGAAATGAAATTGTGACTGATCAGCAGCGGCGCCGTTGTTGTTGACAAGATTGATTCCCAGTGGTTCCAATCGATCGTGGACGATATTGGCCACAGATCGGCAAGCTTGCATGACGTGAGCGGCATCATCGTCATCTAATTCGAAAATGTCTCGGACGTGGCGTTTAGGGATAACTAAGCAGTGTCCCGGTGTCATAGGGAGAATATCCATAAAGGCCAAGCAATGAGCATCGTCATAGACGATGTTCGAAGAGGAGCTACCGTCGACTATTGAGCAGAACAGGCAGTGCACGACCGGCGAGAGTAGTGGAGCCAGGAACTTGACGTCGCACTTTAGGCGGCTAACTCAAATCAAATGCGCCGAAGTTGTACTGATTCGATTTCGTGATTGGCGTCCTTTTTCAGGACTAGGTCAGCGCGAGCTCGTGTCGGCAAGATGTTTTCTTTAAGGTTGACCAGGTTGATGGAACGCCAAATTGTGCGTGCCACAGCCTCCGCTGCGTCGATTGGCAAGTGGGCAAACTGACTGAAGTATGCGCTTTGTTCACGGAACGCTGTCGACCGAAGCTGTTGAAAACGCTCTACGTACCAAGACTCGAGATCTTCTGTGTTTGCATCTACGTAGATTGTGAAATCGAAATAGTCAGAGACGAACGGCGTGTTTGATGGAGCGCCCGTTTGGAGAACGTTCAAGCCTTCGACAATCAAAATATCGGGCTGCTCCACTATCTGAACTTCATCGGTTATGTCATAGGTGACGTGAGAATAGATAGGCGCCGAGACTTGGGGGGCTCCGTCGGCTATCTGTCGGAGAAAATCTAAAAGTGCTCCTTGACGGTAGGACTCGGGGAACCCTTTTCTGCCCAACAAGCCCTTTTCTTCTAATTCGGAGTTTGGTTGAAGAAAACCATCTGTGGTTATGAGGTCGACTCTTGGATGTTGAGGCCAGGCGGCAAGCATCGCTTGAAGGATTCGTGCGGTGGTGCTCTTTCCTGCCGAGACACTGCCGGCTACTCCGATCAAGAAAGGTCTTGCCGCATTGTCTCTGCTGAAAAAGTCAGATGTCGTGGTTTGAAGTTTGGACTGAGCTTCTACTCGAAGGTTGAGCAGTCGAGATAAAGGTAGGTAAATGTCTCGAACCCCTGCCAGTGTGATGGGTTCGACACGTCCGGCTAGCTCGGATAGTTCGTCTTCACCAACCGTTAGTGGGGTCGCATCTCGAAGAGCCGCCCATTCCGAGCGGCTGAAGTTGAGATGCTCGCTGGATGGGTTCCATTCTGACACCCCCAAAGATTGTCCTGTCGCATCGCTGTTGTGCAACTAGAACTGCGTTTAGTTTTGAATTGACCAAGCACCAGACGTGTCGAAAAGACCTTTTCGCCAACGTTTGGGGTTAATGAGCGAGGCTCGCGGGTAGTCCTCAAACATCCAGCGAACGAAATTTCGGCGGCTCCAAGCGCTGGAATCAACAGCTTTGAGCGCAAGTTCCGCTAAGGCTGGCTTCGCTAGGACGTTACTGAGGGACTTCGAAAGGCGATGGTCGAGTTCGAAGGCTGCTCTGGCAGTTTTCTCGTAAGTTATGGCTGCCGGCTCAGACGGACTTTCAGTAGCGATTGCCTCTGCAGCTAAGCGTCCGCTTTCTAAAGCCTGTCCGATGCCTTCTCCGGTCAACGGGTCAGTAGCGGTCGCTGCGTCTCCGACGAACAACACGGGTCCTTGCGCTAGTTGTGCCTCAGGAAGTCGAGCTGGAATAGGCCAAGCGCTGTGGGAATCCTCGGGTTCCACTTTTCCTAGCACTTGTCGTATGGAAGGTCGCTCCAAGAGCCCGTGCCAAATCGTAGCCAGCTGCTTGCCATTCATGCCGTCCTTTCGTGGCAGTCCAAAGCCCAGATTCACTCGACCCTCGGCTAACGGAAAAGACCACACGTACCCTGGAAGCAAATCTTTCTCAAACCAGACCCACAAATCTCTACTTTTGGCGCCATCTGCCTTCACGTATTGCCTAAATGCGTGCCAATCGCCTCGGTAACCAGTGGGAGTGCAACCCAAAGCCTTCCTCACTGGCGACCACATACCGTCCGCAGCTACTACATGTTTAGTGGTGATGGTCTTCCCGTCTTGGAGAGAGATTTGGGCGCCCCGTGATGTGACCTCGATCTGACTGAAAGCGAGGCCCTGATGAATCTCGACCCCAGTGTTAAGAGCTAATCGAACTAGCTCCGCGTCTAGCTCGATTCGTTTGACCACAGCTGCGTACTGGCCTTGATGGTCCGGGAGTTTCAAATGAACTTCTCTACCCGATGGAGAACGAAGGAACACGTCTTGAACTGTCGTCCAACTGTTAGTGGCTGGACGAAGTCCAAGATGTTCAAGTTCGCGTAGCGCCAGAGTCGTCAGGCCATCGCCACAGCACTTATCTCGCGGAAAGACTGCTTTGTCTATTACAACGACTTTTAGGCCAAGCCTTTGAGCTGTGATCGCGGCAGCACATCCCGCCGGTCCGGCTCCTACGATTAGGACGTCACACTGAAACACTTGTCACAGGCTATCTAGTAGTGGCCCACAGAGGGTTCAGTTTTGATTCGCTATTGAAGTCGTGGTGGTAGGCGAATTTTCTTGTTGGGTATCGTCGGAACCCTGGTCAGGTTGTTCTGGCTCTTCAGCGATAGTGGTGGTTGTTTGGTCGGGGTCGGAGGGAGTTCCATCGCAGTTAAGTCCCTCATCTGGACGGTAAGTGGCGAAGAAATAATCCGACTCCGCTGGGCGATCCTGCCAAGTTCTGATGCGTTCAGTTCTAACTCGAGTGCATAGGTCGAATGGTTCTTCGGTCGGTTCTTGAAGTGTCACTTCAACGTTCGAAGTCGAGTAGATGTCGACTGTTACTGATTCATCGGTCCAACTGTTCCAAATCAGGACGCCGTACGGAGTTGGGTTGGTTATCACCAAATCCGGCCGAGGGTACGAGATCGTTGCTTCAAGACCGTATGGGTAGCGCTCGAAATAGATGGAGTGTGCTTGGTAATAGTCAAAATCGAGTCCGGCACGAACTGCGGCGTTAAAGATGGTCGTAGCGAATTGTGAAACACCTCCACCAATGTCTTCGACAAGGTGACCCTTTGAAATGAAGCCTCCCGGAACAAAACCTTTCTCTTCTGTGCGGCGACCGACAGTTTCGTTGAGTGACAATCGACCATCGGGTTTAACCCATGTTCCGCTAACCATCTCAGCGAATTTTTGAATGTTGGTGACGCGTCCAACACAGCAGGAATATTGGGTGGTGAAGGACGCAACTTTCTCTACTATTCCGAGCGCCTCTAACCGGTTGACGGCCTCGCGAGGGGCGGCTGGTCTGTTCGGTAGCACGTGAACTTGCTCTCCCATGCCCATTTCTAGAGCTGTCTTAACTATGTCCACGGCATCGCGTTGACAACATGCTGTGCCGCCGTCTGAGGAAATGATCTTGACGGTGCCGTCGCGAATCTCGAATTGTGCTTGGCCTGCGCCGGTGTTTCCTGGCATTAATAGCTCCTCGAGAGAGTCGAGGATGAGCGGTGTTTCAAGATTCAGGGATGGTTGGGAACCCTCAAGATCCAAGACGAACCAACTCGCGACGACGCGAGGGGCTATGAAGGTTTCGTAGTCGTTGAGTCGGACTTTTAAAGGGGTTCGTACCGACCGGTTCGCTTCCGCAACGAGTTCCCTTATCGTTTGATCGTTGAGTTCTGTAGGGACTTCTATCGTGGCTACTTGAACAGTAGGTGCGGCGCCTTCTTGGAGGACTGTGGTGATTGCAGCAGCGGCGTCTTCGACGTCGAGTAGCTGGCCAGCCGTTCCGGGCACTAGTTCTAGGCGGTTGCTTCCGATGCGGATCGACGGGTCAACTGGTGCTCGCCGAAGTCGTGAATTCGAGTGCAGGGACCGTTCGAGTGTTGGCAGGTCAATATTGATTGCGATTTCTGCAGCGGTGCTGGAGGTGAGAGCTGAAAGCCAGTCAATAGGTCGGTTGAGTAGTCCCTCTCGCCTAGTGTTCATAACTGCTTCGAATGTGGCGATTGCATCTAAAGAAACACCTAGGTCGCTCGCTACCCAACTAGCGTCACCTAGCTCGCTTTGGATGACAATCTGAGTGTCGGCTAGGCGGTCAGCTATCGCGTCAACTCGGGCTCGGAGGGCGATGTCGCTGAGTCCGCCGACGGTTTCTCCCGCGATTTTTACGTTCCGCACAACTCGATCTCGATGAATGGTGGCGTCAACGACCCAGACACTCAAAACTAGAACGGCGATGAGCGTCGGTAGGCCGAGCATAAGAGCCCAGCGTGGGAGACGAAGTAGCTCACGCACGTAACTGGATGGTAGGGCCATCTGGTCAGGTAGTGTGCGCGGGGCAACTCATCGGATTATTTGCGCTGGTTGTGCTAGGCAAGAAGCCTGAGCAAGTGGCTTTAGGGAATGCCAGAATCACCCACATATTCGTAACTTAGATCGGCTTTTGTAGAAGTCGGTGAAGGGGTTAAACATGAGCAAGCTGTGTGAAGGACGCGTTGTAATCGTTACAGGCGGTGCCCGTGGCATAGGTAGGGAGCATTGCGTGATGCTTGCCGAACATGGGGCGAAGGTCGTTGTCAATGATTTAGGCGGCGCCCGCGACGGAACGGGGTCGGACTTAGGGCCGGCAGACGAAGTGGTCGCAGAGATCGAAGCCATGGGTGGTGAGGCTGTAGCTAACGGTGATGATGTCTCCGACTGGGAAGGCGCGCAGCGGATGGTCAACCAAGCGATCGAAACGTTCGGTGACCTCACTGGGATTGTTAACAATGCCGGGATCCTACGAGATCGGATGTTGGTGAATATGACTGAGGCAGAGTGGGATGCCGTTATCCAGGTTCACCTCAAAGGTACGTTCGCTCCTGCTCGTTGGGCTGCGGCGTACTGGCGTGACAAGGCGAAAGCTGGCGAGACAGTAAACGCATCGATAGTAAATACGACTTCGGTTTCAGGGATCTATGGGAACCCAGGCCAGACGAACTATGGCGCAGCGAAAATGGGTATCGCCGCTTTCACAATTATTGCGGCCCGGGAATTGCAAAGATATGGGGTGAGGGTCAATTCAATAGCTCCCGGTGCTCTGACTCGCATGACAGAAGATCTAGGGCTGGGCGAAGCTTCCGAGGAAGATAGAGCAGCGATGCACCCTAGATACATAGCCCCAATAGTTACGTGGCTCCAAAGCGCTGAATCCGCTGACGTGACAGGTCGAATTTTTGAGGCCTCGGGCCGGATGCTCGCGGTAGCTAACGGTTGGCATCGCGGACCTATGACTGAAGCTGTAGATGACCCAAGAGAAATCGCTGATGTAGCCAGACGTCTCGTATCTGAAGCACAACTCAATTCAGGAATGGATGGCCAACCCTTTGACGGAGGGTTAATCACTTAGCTCGTTTCACTAGTATCGAGCGCTACAGGAAGGACAAATCATGTCTATTGATCCCAATGCAGTGGGTGCCACTGCTGCGCCAGTGGAGCGATCTTGGGGGTACCGCGACTCCTTGCTCTATGCCGTCGGCATTGGAGCAGGAGCAGACGACCCGGTTGGCTCCGAGCTCGAGTTCACAACCAACAATTCCAAAGGAATTGAACAACGAACCTTCCCGACCCAAGGGGTCGTAATTGGTGGCTCTGGCGGTGCATTGGGAAAGGTCGGCGAAATCGATTGGGGTCGAGTCCTTCACGGATCTCAAGGAGTCACCTTGCATCAGCCGATCCCCGTTGAGGGCACAGTTGTCATTGAGGAAAGTGTCAGTGGTATCTGGGATAAAGGCGAAGGGAAAAACGCAATCATCGAAACCGAGTCGAAGGTGTCTTTGAAGGAGACAGACGCACCTCTTTTCGATCTACGATTTTCGATAGTTGTTCGGGGCTCCGGAGGATTTGGGGGCGAAGAAGGAAATACGGCCCCGCAAGTTCATGCCCCCGAAGATGCACCGGACCATGAAGTGACCTATCAGACAAGGACTGATCAGGCGCTGACGTACAGATTGTCAGGCGACTACAACCCGTTACACAGTGATCCATGGTTTGCCACTGAGCTCGGTGGCTTTCCCAAACCAATTCTGCATGGGTTGTGTACCTATGGATTCACCGGTCGAGCGCTTCTCCACGAGCTATGTGGCGGTGACCCGAGCCGATTTAAGAGTATGGACTCAAGGTTCTCTTCCCCTGTGTTTCCAGGGGATTCCTTAACCGTTCAAATGTGGGTGGAAGAGGGCCAAGCGATTTATCGGACTGTCGCTCAAAAAGACAGTGCAGAGGAGCGAGTTGTCATCGACAACGGTCTTTGTTCATTCAGTTGAACCAACTGACTGGGTTGGACAATTCCTATAGTTCTTAGAAGAGTTTGAGTTCATCACTTTCAATGCCCCTTAACTCGTCGTAATCAAGTAGCAAGCATTTGATGCCGCGATCCTCAGCCAGAACGCGGGCCTGTGGTTTGATTTCCTGCGCTGCGAAGATCCCCGACACTGGCCGAAGATTTCCATCTCGGTTGAGATAGTCGAGATATCGACTTAACTGCTCGACACCGTCAATTTCGCCTCTCCGTTTGATTTCGACAGCGACAGCCTCACCTTTGTCATCTCGGCAAAGAAGATCGACGGGCCCAATATCGGTGGGGTACTCCCTCCTAACTAGCACCATGCCGTCAGAGATCTTGTCGACATTTGCGGCAAGTAATTCTTGGAGGTGAGCTTCGACTCCATCTTTTTGTAGGCCTGGATCGATTCCCATGTCTCGGGAAAAATCTGAAATAATTTTGTGTATTTTGATCGTTAACTTCTCGCGTTTTTCATTAGTGACCAGCCATGTCACTTCATCGTCATCATCTATTGACTCGTGAATATTGTTTGGGGCATTCATCCAGTTCAGGGGCTTGTAGGCGCCACCATCGGCGTGAATTGAAATACAGCCGTCGGCTTTTACCATGATGAGGCGAACGGCTTCTGATAGGTGTGCGTCTAGGCGACCTGAGTAGTCAACTGTGCAGTTAGCAATAACTAGGCGCATGAAACGCTGAAGTTAGTCAGGACTGGGTCTAGGTACGCGGATGTTTGCGTAATAGTTCAGACGAGCTGATAGGTAGCAGTCAACTTGGGTTGCCGGTGATCATCAAGTACTTCAGCCCTTCCCGTTTCAACCATATGCAACAAGTGGGCATGTACTGACCCCGCGGCTGGATACCAAAGTCGTTTGTCGTATTTCTCGTACATTTCAGGGACGAAGTCAGCAATTTTCTGGGGACCGCCTTGAAGGAATCCCAATATTTGTTCTTCGCGTTCTTCCCGGTGATGGATAAAGCTTTGGACGTATTCAACGGGCTGAGGAATTGCCGGCCCGTGGGTTGGCCAGTATTGCTCATGGTCAAGTGGAAGTAGTTTCTTCAGCGACTCCATATATTCCTTCATCGACCCATCTGGTGGTCCAACGACACTCGTGGCCCATCCCATTACGTGATCGCCAGAGAAAAGACTGTTTTCTTCTTCTAATTCGAAGCACAGATGATTGGAACAGTGTCCTGGAGTATGAATTGACCTGATCGTCCAGCTTGGTCCATGCACAATGTCGCCGTCCTTGAGAAAAATGTCGGGCGAAAATTCTGTGTCCGCTCCTTCGCGTTTGAGCTCTTCGGGAAGATCGTCGAATTCTTTGCGGTATTGCTCCTGTTCTTTGTCGGAGATGAATGCTGAGAAATCGACGCGATCCTCGGGGTCGTCCTCTTTTACACTTCCGTGTGGGCCATAGCCGTAGGAAATAGCGCCGGTTCGTTCTTTCAGTTGCTTCGTCAGAGGTGAATGATCGCTGTGGGTGTGGGTAACAAACGCGTGAGTAATCATTTCGCCAGGTTCAAGAGCGCTCAAGATGTCGTCCAAATGGCTCTCTAAAGGTGGGCCAGGGTCAATCACAGCAACCTCTCCTCTGCCAACCAGGTATGTGCCCGTTCCCTTGTAAGTAAACGGGGTTGGGTTTTTGCAAATAACTCTGCGGATCAGCGGCGTGACTTGGCGGCTAGCGCCATAGTCGAAGTCGCCGAGGTCCTGGTAGTGCTGAATAGTCGTTGCCATGTTCCTCCACCTAGAGCGTTTGCTCGAACCGATTCCAACAGGAGGTCATGAAATTATCTGGCCGGTTATTGACCACTTGTCCTGCTTTGGTTGGCATCTTTGTATACGCATCAATGGCTTGATTGTCGTTTGTCGTATCCGGCCCCTGCGCTTTGAGATCAGAATCTTTAATCACGTTCGGGACGTTAGCCGGGACTGCTGGTCTAAGTTGTCTCGAACGAATTCCGACGCTGTGATCGGATTGGAACACGAGAGAACGGTAAGCGAGCCGAAATTGGCTTGGTTTGAAATAGATCCTGAGATACCGCTTCATAGTCTCTAGACTCCAGAGTGGAGGAACCCATTGTGTTGATTGTCTTATCACCTGCAAAGAGGCTTGACTTCGATTCGGAACTGCCGACCAGTAAGCACTCGGTGCCCGCACTGATCGAGGACTCAGCGAAATTGGTTGATGAGCTGGTGAAGAAGACACCAGCAGATCTGGGCCAACTGATGAACCTTTCTCCTGCCCTAGCGGATCTGAATGCCGAACGTTTTCAGGACTGGGAAGAGAATTTCACCACCCAAAATTCTCGACCAGCGATGCTGGCATTTCGAGGAGACGTATATGTAGGGATGGACGTAGCTCGATACACGGAACGAGATTTCACTAGGGCACAAAAAACGATACGGATACTGTCTGGTTTGCATGGCGTGCTTAGACCTTTGGATCTGATTCAGCCATACAGACTTGAGATGGGAACAAACTTGGCCACGTCGCGAGGTCAGGGACTCTACGAATTTTGGGGCGACCGGATTAGTGAACTTTTAGCCTCAGACCTTGAAGGACATCGTTCCCGGGTTCTCATCAATCTTGCATCGAAAGAGTATTACTCCGCTGTCGACGAAACCCTTTTGAATGCTCGAGTTGTCAGTCCCCGCTTCCTAGATGAAAAGAATGGGAAGTTTAAGATCATAAGCCTCTATGCAAAGCAAGCGCGAGGGGCTATGGCTTCGTGGTTAGTGTTGAACAGGGTGGACAGTCCGGGTTCGATCACTGAATTTGCGGAGTTGGGGTATACCTACTCGGCCGAACGAAGCACTCCGGAAGAGCCGACTTTTGTGAGGGCGGAACGTTCGCGGACTTGAGGCTCAGCAGATCCCCATGCGTTGAGCAGCTTCCTTCAGCTCGTCTTGGTGATCCGGATGAGCTACACCGATCAGTCGTTCCGCTTTCTGGCGCACAGAAGCATCTTGTAAGCGAGCAATTCCGAACTCGGTGACGACAACGTCGACGTCGTAACGGGTTGCTGTTACAGCGTTAACGCCGATTTGAGGAACAATTCGAGAAGCAGTTCCTCCTTTAGCGGTAGCTGGCATTAGGTGGATTGACATGGCTGATTCAGACATTTGGCATCCGCGAAGAAAATCTAGTGCCCCACCTACTCCGCTATGTTGAACACCATTGATCATCTCAGAGTTGACTTGACCCCAAAGGTCGATTTCTAGAGCACCGTTTACGCACCGCATGTCGCGATTGGCGGAGATCTGCTGGTGATTCAGGGCAACGTGGGCAGGGACAATGTGACAGTCCGGGTTGTCGTTGAGGAAATCAAAGGTTTCTGGTAACGCAATTGTAAAGACAGTTTTGTCTGGGAAGACTGTTTTGAGGCGATTGGTAGCGGCCCCAGACTTCATCAGGTCCATCAGGCCTTGGCACATCACTTCGGTGTGAATACCCAAATCGGTTTTGTGAGTCAGGCGGGCAAGTGCTACTTCAGTGAGGCCGCCGACTCCTGATTGGACGGTTGCGCCGTTGGGGATCAGTTCGTCTAGCGCG
>MDSV01219488.1_pt1 | contig 10041 bp, 10 predicted proteins | sample 810851 | NCBI WGS metagenome assembly MDSV01 (sample SAMN05326640, study PRJNA326480) | marine metagenome | isolation source: seawater | place: Atlantic Ocean: North East | collected 2012
ATTTACAATTGTAGTAATATTGTATTCTTTGGTGATTTCTTGAATAAGATTATCAATCAAGATGGCTGTTTTAGGATCAAGCCCTGAGTTAGGTTCGTCACAGAACAAGTATTTTGGTTGCATAACTATTGCTCTAGCAATCGCTACTCTTTTTGTCATCCCTCCACTTAGTTCAGAAGGTAATAGATTGTTTTTCCCTTCAAGGTTTACTCTTTTTAGACAAAAATTTACACGCTCTAATTTCTCTTTCTCTGTTTTGTTAGTAAACATAGAAAGAGGAAACATAATATTTTCTTCAACACTCATGTAGTCGTAAAGAGCGCCTGCTTGAAAAAGCATACCAATTTCTTGCCTAAGATTCCTTTGTTCCTTTAGTTTTATGGTATTAAGATTTATATCATCAAATAGTACAGTCCCGCTATCTATTTTGTGTAACCCAATTAATATTTTTATAAGGGTTGTTTTGCCAGAGCCGCTTTCTCCAATTATTAAGTTTGTTTTACCTCTTTCAAAAAGGAAGGATAAATTTTTCAGAACATGATTATTTCCAAATTTTTTTTCAATATTCTTAATTTCTATCATGCTAAAATAAGGTCAGTTAGGATAAAATTAAAGATTAAGATTAAGATACTACTATATACTACAGCCTTAGTGCTTGCTTTCCCTACTGCAATTGCACCTCCTTTAGTATGATATCCAAAGTATGATGATACGGAAGATATTATAAAAGCAAAAATCAAGGTTTTTATAAGCGAATAAGTAATGTAGAATGGTTTAAAATCATATGTTAAGCCGGACATAAAATCTGCTGTTGTAACATCTGCCGACAAACCTCCAATCCATGCACCAATCATTCCTATTCCCATACTGATAACTACTATGAATGGGAAAGATAAAACGGATGCAATAATTTTTGGTAATATTAAAAAGGATGCAGAATTTAACCCCATAATTTCTAAAGCATCAATTTGTTCTGTTACGCGCATACTTCCAATTTCTGAAGCAATACTTGATCCAACTTTCCCCGCTAGAATTAAGGAAATCATGGTAGGAGAGAATTCTAATATTAAGGAGTCTCTACTTGCAAATCCTACTAGGTATGAAGGGAGTAAAGGGTTTGTCATATTCAATGCTGTTTGTATACTTACAACACCTCCCACAAAAAAGGAAATGATAAAAACAATTCCAAGTGAATTAAGTCCTACCTGCTCAATCTCTAAGATTAACTGCTTTCTAAATGCGCTCCACTTCTCAGGAATACTCATAACTTTTTTCATCATAATGAAGTATAATCCTAAGTGTTTTAATAGTTTTACCATCTACTTATAATATGAGCTTAATTATCTTTATATTGATTATATGAGAATACAAAAGTATCATCTTTTATTGATTATAGCATTATTCGTACTTACTTCTTGTGGAACCACAAAGAAAAATGGCTGCAATACTTGCCCTAATTTTTCAGCAAAAAGTACTTTAAATAAATAGCTGATTTTCTTTAGATTTGTTCTTAATAGCTATATTTGCGCTCCTTTGTATAATAGATATAAAATATGGAATTTAATCTTTGGTCATTTATTTTAAACAATCTTGAAGCAGCAGGAGTAATAGGAGGTTATGTATCCCTATCAATCATTGGTTTCTCTCTAATTAGTTTTGCAACCAAAAAAAAGCATGATAATGCTTCTATTCAGATTGGACCTAAGTGGATACATCCTCTTATTGGTTCTTTCTTGGGAGCAATTCCTGGATGTGGGGCAACAATTGTAGTAGCCTCGTTATATAAAAACAAGAAAATATCCTTTGGTGGTTTGTTTGCAACTTTCATTAGCACCTTAGGAGAAGGATCGTTTGTTTTATTAGGAGCCTCTAATGAGGCTGATGTTTCAGCCCACTTAAAAGCATATGCTATAATTACTATCTTTGGATTAATTGCAGGAGTTATTTTTGGCTATTTATTTGATGTTTTTGGATTTAGAGCCAATTTTGAAAATAATGAGCAAGGAAATACAGAAGATCAAGGTCTTCAAGAAAAGCAAAATAGCTTTGCAGGAATAGTTATAGAAAAACTGGGTTTTTATTGCATAATTACAATGGCTGTATTCTTAGCTCCAGGTTCTATTATGGCCTTGTGGGGTGGAGGTATTGAAGCTATTTCAAGTTTAACTTATTGGGTTTCAGTAGCACTTACTGCTACCTGTATGATTTTTTACTGGCTAAGTGTTTTTATTTACAAATATCATGACTGCTATTTCTCTTATAAGACTATTAAATCGACTATGTTGCATGCAATTTCAGATGTTGCAATGGTAGTGACATATGTTTTTGTTGGTTTATTTGTTTCTAACTATATCATCGATGTACTTGTTGGAGCAGATACATTTGACACATGGATGAAATCATCAGCATACATTGTAATATTATTAGCAGCACTAATTGGAGTAACTCCTGGATGCGGTGGAGTAATTGCAGTTGCGGTAGCGTTTATTACAATTCCTAATTTCCCAATGGCTGCATTAATTGCAGCAGCTATATCAACTAGTGGAGATGGGATATTCCCTTTACTTGCAGAAAATAGAAAAGATGGACTTATTGTTTCTGTATTTGGATTAGTAGTTGCTTTATTATTAGGCTACATAGCTCTAGGTCTAGGATTCTAAGTTCATGCATTCCTTAAAAAATTATTTGCCAGCTCAGTCGTATCAAAAAATTAATAATTGGATTAATGAACTTAATATAGATGTTAATATTACAAATCCTAGAAGAACTAAATTAGGTGATTTTAAGGTTGTTAAAGATTGCTTAGAGATTAGTATAAATAATGATTTGAATCCTTATTCTTTTTTGATTACTTTAACTCATGAATTAGCACACGCCTTGGTTTATGTAAAATACAATAGAGGAGTTGCTCCGCATGGATCGCAATGGCAGGAGATATTTAAATCTATGATGTTAAATTTTCTAAATCCTGCGATCTTTCCTGATGATGTGCTTAAGGCTCTCAGTGTGTATTTGAAGCAGCCTAAAGCATCAACTTTAACGGACATGAATTTAGCAGCTGTTTTAAAGAAATATGATTTCGTAAAAGCGATTACTATTTCAGATATTGCTGAGAAGAGTTTATTCTCAATTCCTAATGGAAAAATATTTAAAAAAGGAAAGCAATTAAGAAAGCGTTATAGATGTATTGAATGCACTACTAATAAGATATATTTATTTCATCCATTTGCAGAAGTTATCCCTGTACAATAAAAGCTTATTCTTTTTGTTGTATTTTAGCGGCCAATAATTGATAAAGAAGAAATAGAAGATGAATAAGAACAATTATGCAGTAATTATGGCTGGCGGGATTGGTTCCCGTTTTTGGCCAATGAGTAAATCAGACTTTCCAAAGCAGTTTTTAGATATATTAGGAACAGGAGAAACTTTAATACAGCAGACTTTTAGTAGATTGGTAAAAGTATGTCCCGCTGAAAACATAAGAATAGTTACTAATAAAAACTACAAGCATTTATGCTTAGAACAGCTGCCAGATATTATAGAGAAAAATATTTTGTGTGAGCCTTCAATGCGTAATACAGCACCTTGTGTAGCTTATGCAGCTTTTAAAACCCAAAGTGAAAATCCAGATGCTAATATGATTATTGCGGCTTCTGATCATATTATTACAAAGGAAGATGAATTTGTACGAGTAATGAATGATTGCTTACAAATTACCTCAGAAAATGATGTGTTGTTAACGATTGGGATTAACCCTTCTCGTCCTGATACTGGTTATGGCTATATTCAGTTTGCTGATGACGGCTTAGTAAAGCATAAAAAGGTGAGAAAGGTAAAAACGTTTACTGAGAAACCAAATCAAGAACTAGCTCTTAGCTTTTTGGATAGTGGTGATTTTTTATGGAATTCAGGCATGTTTGTTTGGAGTGTTAAATCAATAACTTTAGCTTATCGTAAATATTTACATGATATGTACGATATTTTTGAAGAAGGGAAGGATTATTATAATACAGATAAAGAAGAAGAGTATATTGATAGATTATTCCCTGCATGTAAGAATATATCGATTGATTATGGGATAATGGAGAAATCAGATAAAGTGCATGTGTATCCTGCCAGTTTTGGGTGGAGTGATTTAGGAACTTGGGGATCATTATATAGTCATTTGGATTTAGATGAGAAAGATAATGCTATTCAAGGAAATAAAGTAATGTTATATAACTCGAGTAATAACATTGTAAATGTGCCAAATGATAAATTGGTAGTTTTACAAGGTTTAGAGGGGTATATTGTGGTAGAAAGTGATGGAAATCTTCTTGTCTGCAAGAAAGAAGAAGAGCAACAAATAAAACAATTTGTTATGGATGTTAAAAAGTTTAAATAGAGTTGGTTACAATTCCCCACACATATCTTCAGGTCGTACCCAAGCATCAAACTCTTCATTAGTTAGGAAGCCTAAATTAACAGCTTCTTCTCTTAAGGTTGTTTCGTTTTGGTGAGCCTTCTTTGCAATCTTAGCTGATTTTTCGTAACCAATCTTAGTATTTAATACGGTAACTAACATTAAGGAGTTATCCAAATTCTTTTTTAGGTTCTCGTAATTTGGCTCTATTCCAATAGCACAGTTTTCATCAAAAGAAACACAAGCATCTCCAATTAATTGGGCTGATTGTAAGAAGTTGGCTGCCATTACGGGTTTGAATACATTTAATTCGTAATGCCCTTGCATTCCACCTACAGAGATTGAAGTATCATTTCCTATTACTTGTGCACAGACCATAGTTATAGCTTCACATTGTGTTGGGTTAACTTTTCCTGGCATAATAGATGATCCTGGCTCATTAGAAGGAATAATAATTTCACCAATTCCACTTCTTGGCCCAGAAGCCAATAAACGAATATCGTTAGCTATTTTATTTAAAGAAACCGCCAATTGTTTTAACGATCCATGACTTTCAACAATCGCGTCATGAGCAGCTAAAGCTTCAAATTTGTTTTCAGCACTTACAAATGGAAGTTCAGTGAATTCTGCAATTTTTTTAGCAACTAAATCAGCATATCCAGCAGGAGTGTTAATCCCCGTTCCAACTGCTGTTCCTCCTAAAGCTAATTCTGCAAGATGAGATAAGGTATTGTTAAGCGCTCTTAGTCCGTGATTTAATTGAGAAACATAACCAGAAAACTCTTGTCCTAAAGTAAGTGGAGTGGCATCCATAAGGTGAGTACGACCAATTTTCACTATTTTATTAAAAGAAAGAGATTTAGCCTCTAAAGTATTACGTAATTGTTCTACTGCTGGAATTGTATTTAAGATTACTGTTTTATAGGCTGCAATATGCATTGCTGTTGGGAAAGTATCGTTGGAGCTTTGTGATTTATTTACATCATCATTCGGGTGAATAGTTTTTTCAGTATCTTCTAATTTTCCTCCATTAATGACATGTGCTCTATTTGCAATTACCTCATTTATATTCATGTTGCTTTGCGTTCCGCTTCCTGTTTGCCAAATTACAAGTGGAAATTGATTATCATGGACACCCTCTACAATCTCATCACATACTTTCGAGATCAAATCTCTCTTCTTAGAAGACAAAACACCAAGTTGACAATTAGTATGGGCAGCAGCTTTTTTTAAATAAGCAAATCCATAGATGATCTCTATAGGCATACTTGCTTCAATTCCTATTTTGAAGTTGTTTCTACTTCTTTCAGTTTGAGCTCCCCAATATTTTTCAGCAGGAACTTTTACATCCCCCATCGTATCTTTTTCTATTCTATATTTCATCTTAAAATATTTTGATATTCTTTTTTGTTGTTGTTAATTTGTTGTAAAATTAATGATTATGAAATTTATAGGCTTTTTAATATTTGTTTTTGTTTTTCTAATGGCATTTTGGTGTATTATATTTCTTGCTAGCATTATTCCTTACTTTATTTTTGTTTGGGCTAAAGAGGGTAAATTAGAGGAAGATCAAATTCCCGCTTAAGTAAATAAATTTAATACATTTTTTGGTGGCCTTCCTATTACTGCTTTATTATTTTTAACAACAATTGGCCTTTCAATAAGTTTAGGATGTTCAAACATAGCCTTTATTATTTCAATATCTGATAATTTTTTTCCTTTATAAGTTTCTTTCCATATTATTTCTTGAGTTCTTACAAGGGCAAGGGGTTTTATGTTTAGTTGTGATAAAAGTATCGTTATTTCTTTTACTGTAAGTGGCTTTTTAAGATATTCAACAATTTCAAAATCTGAAGTCTTACTTCTAACTATTTCTAGTGATTGCCTGCTTTTGCTACACTTAGGATTGTGGTATATTTTCATGTCAATTAATTTTGCCCGAATTCCATTAAATAAGCTTTGATAAAGGCATTTAAATCACCATCTAGAACTTTCTCAGGATTTGATGATTCAAAATTAGTCCTCAAGTCTTTTACCATCTTATAAGGATGTAGAACATAGCTTCTTATCTGTGATCCCCATTCTATTTTTTTCTTTGACCCTTCTAGCTTATCTTTTTCTTCTTGATTTTTTCTAATTTCTAGTTCGTAAAGTTGAGATTTGAGTAGCTGTATTGCTTTTGCTTTATTTTCTAATTGTGATCTTGATTCAGAGTTTTCTATTATAATTCCACTTGGTTCATGCTTTAATCTTACAGCTGATTCTGTTTTATTTACTCCTTGCCCTCCAGCACCACTTGCTCTAAATGTATCCCAACTTATTTCTGATGGATCAATAATGATTTCAATACTATCATCAGCAAGAGGATATACAAAAACGGAAGCAAAGGTAGTATGGCGTTTCGCATTAGAATCAAATGGCGATATTCTGACTAATCTATGCACTCCATTTTCTCCTTTTAAATGTCCGAATGCAAAATCACCGTCTATTTCAATAGTAACAGATTTTATCCCTACGGGGTCTGCTTTTTGCAGATCAAGTATTTTTACTTTGTACTGGTTTTTCTCTCCCCACATCATGTACATTCGCATAATAATTTCTGCCCAATCTTGCCCTTCAGTTCCTCCTGCTCCTGGATTTATAGTCATTACTGCAGACATGCTATCCTCTTCAGCACTCAACATATTTTTGAATTCTAGATCCTCCACTGATTCTTTAGTTTTTTGAAGTTGAATATCAAGTTCTTCTTCATCGGCCTCAAGCTCCAATAAAACAGATAACTCATCAATGTTGTTAGTGACAGATTTATAGGAATTTAACCAGATTTTTAGTGTGCTTAATTTTTTTAATAGAAGCTGAGCTTCTTTAGGATTATTCCAGAATTCATTTTGTTGGGATTCATCTTCTAAAGCATTTGCTTCTATTTGTTTGCCTTCAATATCAATATACTTATAAAGTTCATCTTTTCGTAAAATCAGTGATTTTATTTGCTCTTGGCTAACCATTGGTCAAAAGTAATTATTTATCACTTAATTTTCTTACTTTATCCCAAACCAAATTACTTTCAAAACCTCTTTGTATCAAAAAGTTAGCAATTTTTGTTTTTCGGGTAAAATGATTTTTATCTTTTATTTCAGATTTCTTTTGATGAAATAACTTATCTAACACTTGATTATAATCATTTTCATTAATTTCTTGTAGACCAATATTTATGCAGATTGTTGATATTTTCTTGCGTTTTAGTTCATTAACTATTTTTCTCTTACCCCATTTCTTCAGTTTAAATTTTCCTCTGCAAAAGGCTGCTGAAAAGCGTTCTTCGTCAACATACTTTTCGTTGATAAGTATTTCTAAAATATGATTCTTTGTTGCTTTTTGCAATCCCCATTCTTTCATTTTCTCAAGAACATCCCATTGGCACCTGTCCTGTAAGGTACAATAATTTTTAATACGTTCAATAGCAATACGGACATCATAAACCCTTTTATTGTACATTCTTCAAAAGTACTAAAACTGATTATAAATACTACTTTTGTGTCCATGCAAAACAAACAAGCAATTATACTTTTATTTTTGGCGAATATTATCTCTGGTTTAGCTCAGGGGATAAGTATGGTTGCTATTCCTTGGTATTTTATAAAGGTAGTGGGGCTTCCTGAATTGTTTGCATATGCCTATATTATTATTACCTTTCTTACATTATTTTGGGGTTTATATGCAGGGACTTTAATTGACCGTTATTCTAGAAAGAAACTTTTCGTCATTATTAATGTGTTGTGTGGAGTGTCTATTGGAAGTATTGCTATGTATGGATTTCAAATTGGACATCTTCCTAATTTCTTAGTTATCTTAGTTTTTGGGATTACTATTTTCAACTATAATGTGCACTATCCTAATTTATATGCCTTTGGTCAGGAAATTACGGAACCAAAGAATTATGGAAAACTCAATTCCTATATAGAAGTTCAGGGTCAGACTACCTCTGTTTTGGCAGGGGCTTTTGCTGCATTATTACTAACAGGAACGCAAAATAATATATTGGAAATTGCGGGCTTTATTTTTACTCTTCCTTTTGATATAAAACCCTGGAAGATATATGAGGTATTTTTAATGGATGCAATAACATATATAGCCGTAATTTTTATCTTTTTATTGATGAAATATAAACCTATTATTCAGGAAAAAATACATAAAGGAAATTTATTCTCTCGACTGGAAGGAGGGATACAATACTTAAAGAATAATCCAATAATCTTTGTTTTCGGTATTCTTTCTTATATGCTTTTTGCTTTTACTTTAGTGCAAGTTCATGTTATTCTCCCTTCTTATGTGCATAAATTTCTAAAGATGGATGGTAATATATATGCTTCCGCAGAGATATATTATTCCATAGGAGCAATCTGTTCTGGGTTTCTAATCTTAAGAGTTTTTAGGAAAATCAATACAGTATCTTCTATTATTATATTATTGGCAGTTGTTTCTTTGGCTTTTTATGGGATGGCTGTATACAAGTTACTTTGGATATTTTTCTTAGGGAATTTTATTCTTGGAATTGCTAATGCTGGAGTGCGTATATTAAGAACTACCTATATCTTTAATCATATTCCAAACAATCTGATTGGTAGAGCTGGGTCTGTTTTTAACTCATTAAATATTATTATAAGAATGATTATGATAGGTGCTTTCTCCTTGCCATTTTTTAATATTGATGACAATATTAGATATGCTTATTTTGTAGGTGTAGGATTAATGCTCTTAACTCTAATTCTTTTACTCTTCTGGTATAAGAGAATTGTATCAGTAGATAGAAATTAGTTTTATTTTACTACTGTATATTCTAATAAATGCAAACGATCATCAGGGCTAACTATTATTTCTCTTCTAAACTTATTAGACCATTTTTTGCTAATTGATGAAGAAAACCAACCCTCTTTCTTATTGATGTAACTTGCTACAAAAGGGTGTGTTGACATATGAATATTCCCTTTCTGATTTTCTGTAAGGTTCTGAAGTTTAGTTTCAATTTTATCAATAAGCAATAAACTAGAGTCAATTTTTCCATTACCAGAACACATTGGGCAACTCTCTTGCGTATCAATATTCATTTCAGGTCGCACTCTTTGCCTGGTTATCTGTATTAGTCCAAATTGAGTTGGAGGTAAGATATTGTGTTTAGCTTTGTCAGTACTCATTGCTTCCTTCATTTTTTCTGTTAAAAGCTTTCTGTTCTTCTCTTGCTTCATGTCAATGAAATCAACAATAATAATCCCCCCCATATCTCTAAGGCGTAATTGTCTTGCTACTTCAGCAGCAGCATCTAGGTTTACAGCAAGAGCATTCGCTTCTTGATCTTTTTTTGAGTCTACTTTTTTACCACTATTAACATCAATAACGTGTAGTGCTTCAGTGTGCTCTATTACAAGGTAGACTCCTTTTTTCATAGTTACATTTTTTCCAAACGCACCTTTTATTTGCTTGGTAACATTGAATTCCTGAAATATTGGGGTATGTTTTTTGTGTAACTTAACAATTTTTTCTTGTTCGGGTGAGATGCGAGAAAGATATTCTTTAAGTTCTTCTTTAAGTTCAGGGCTATTCACATGAATATTATTAAATTTTGCACTTAGTAGATCTCTTAA
>MDSV01071428.1_pt1 | contig 10040 bp, 14 predicted proteins | sample 810851 | NCBI WGS metagenome assembly MDSV01 (sample SAMN05326640, study PRJNA326480) | marine metagenome | isolation source: seawater | place: Atlantic Ocean: North East | collected 2012
CTGAAGAAAAACAATCAGCAATCATAGGCCGTGAATATATACCGCCGACTGATGAGCAGTTACAAATCCGTGCTCGTGATATTAGAATATCACAACCTACTGAATCAGTTACTGGAGAACAAGATCCGGATTTACTTTTTAACTCAGCTATGGAAACAGTTGAGAGTATAGACAACGATGTTGATTTAGAACACGGTGAAGTTACAAGTGAGATAGTATCCGGTGATACAATATCAGAATCTCCAACAGTAGGGGCATCAATTAATCTTCCTAATGCACCGTTAATTTCTAGAAAACAATTAAAAGGTAAGAAAGGATTTTTTTATTTTTCCGATAGAACTAAAGTAGGAAACTATACTGGATTATTTCCGGAAGACGGGATTAATATTAAATTACAAGGCGGACCCGGTTATCCTTTTACAAAACAAAATTCAGATAAATCAGCTGGCTGGGCATTTACTTCAAAAAATATATTTTCTAAGTTTTTAGATAAAGTAAAATCAACCGATGGCCTTGGGTTTATTACACTCTACAAGAAAGAAAACCTTAGAGCAAACGGTACATTTCTTAAGGCATACGTATCCGAAGTCAAGGCTGCTATCAAAGCAAAGAGACTTACCACTAAACAATTTTTAGAAACAGCTAATACAGCTAGAGAACAAGTTTTAAATTTAAAATCAAAAAACGCTAAGACCGGCAAGATTAAGTTTACTGTTGCTAGAGATGGTAAGGGGTATGAATTATTTTCTAAACCATTTAAAAGTGTAGCTGCTTTTGAGAAAGCTATGGAACTCGTGGGGTTTGAGCCACGGGGTAAAATGTTTGACACTAAGGATAAAGTAATTACGAGGGGTGGGGTTAAAACAAAAGTAACTGGAGAACTGTCTGGAGGTAGGTTAGCTAGTATAACCAATATAAATAAGGGTTTGCCGGACGTGTTAAAAATGATTGATCTGTTTACTGACCCCGCCTTTGATAACGTAAATAGGGGTGAGATAGTTGGTGCAGTTCAGTTCGACAAGGAACAGATCGGCCCTACTACAGCACAAGAGTTGGGCACAGAAGAACACTTGAGTTATCCTATAGTAATAAAAGGTAAAGGTGTAGGTACATTCTCTGACTCTACTAGCATTTTAGATATAGTAAAAACAGACAAGCGTATGAATGAAGCACTAAGAAGTGCTGAGACTTCTATGCCGGTGGGTACAGTAGGTGCATCTACTTCTAAGAATTTAACAACAACGGAACTACAAGTTATAGGATCCGTTGTTAATAAAATTAAAACATTATCCGGTAAACTCAACATACCAATTGTTGAGAAAATTAATTTAGACAAAGGTCGGGACGCTCAGTATAATTACGAGACAATGACAATTGAATACGACCCGGCTTTGTTGTCAGCTCGTGGCAAAGAGGGAGCCGAAGCTGCACTCCGAGAAGAAGTTATTCACGCAGCAATGCACCAAGTGATTAATAAAAAGTCCAAGGACTTGAGTCCAAAGGAAGCTTTTATTAGGTCAATGGAAAGAATAGGGCAAGCACTTACCCCTCAACAAAGAGATAGGCTCAATGAAGTATATGGAGAACAGTTGGGTGCAACAGATGCTGGAGCTGAGTATACAAGATTCATTACTCAACAGCTTTTATATGGCCGTACTACTGAGTCGACTATGCTACAAGGTAAAGCTTTTGAATTAGTGAAGTCATTACTACGTGCGGTTCACTCAACCATAGTACGTGCACTCAAGAGTGACATACAGACAAACGATGAGGTTGCTTTACTTATAAGGGATACAGCTTCACTAATAAGAAGTGCGGATCCGGAAGCCAAGGTACCTTACCAAGCTCAGACTAATGCAGCAATAATCGCATCCCAAGAAGCTAAAGGAGAAACACAACTTACTACAGATAAGTTAGTAGACCCCACCGCTGAAAGCCTAGAGAAACTTGAGAAGGAAAAGAGAGCACTCTTTGATAAAGAAAAGTTAAAGGATATTTTTTATACGCCATCTAGGATTCTTCAAGAACTTAGTCCCAAGTTATATGAGGTTATGCAAAATTGGCAACAAGCTATAATGAAAAAAACTTTTGACGCTAAAAAGTTAGGCGAACCTTTCTTTAAAAAGATAAGCGGAATATCCAACAAGGAAGATGTGGATAAATTAAACCGTCACTTAATGTACAGTCCGACACAAGAGACAAAGGATAGCGATGAGTCCAAGGCAATCATAGCTGAAAGAGATAGGCTTCTAAGAAAATATGGATTATATAATGAGTTTCAATTATCTATTAGGCCTATCTTTGATACAATTTATAATGAAAGTAAGTCAGTTGAAAGGGAAATAAATTATAGGTTTGATTACTTCCCTCGCTTTATAAGGCATATGAGTGCTTATATGGAATACTTAGGCAAGACTGTAGCGACTGATTTTAAATCATACCTTAAATCCGAAAGCGAAAAGGATGGCATAGAAATAAATATAGATACACCTTATGCCGCATTTAAATTCAATCAATACATATTATCTCAGAGGTACAAAAACAACCGAATGAATTTTAGTAAAGAGGAGCAACGTAAGATTGAGTTCATAGATAAGGATGCAGTAAAGTTTTACTTTACCCCGGCAGAATCGTTTAAGAAATATGTTGATTCATCTTATCGTGAGATAGAGACAACTAAATTAATGGGTAAGGGCGGGGGCCTTAAATATAATATAGATAAAATACAAGAGTTAATATCTCAAAACAAACCCATTGGTACCTTTGGTCAAATCCTTGTGGAGTTGTCACAAGATCCTAATATAGATCAAAGAAGATTATTTCAAGAAGCTCCTCACGTGGTTAATACAATGATTGCCCCGTCCTCCAGTCCGGGTAATGATTTCTTAGGTGGATTGAATTCATTTATGTATGGTATATTAATGGTTGAGCCAACCAGTACATTATCTAATGCGTATGAGTTAGCATTTGCTACATTAGACAATGGTATACTCCCAGTTCTTAGTGCTATGTTTGGTAAGAAAGTTACCCTAGCAGAGTTAGGTATCAATAAAGAAATGTTTAGTGCTGATTATGATCCGGATACTGGAGTAATAAGAAGAACAGTAGATAGGGGATTAACTTTAACTGGGTTCAAAAGAATGGATCAGTTCATTAAGGAGAGTACCCTTACTGTTAATTACAATAGGTATAGGAGAGCGGCTATGAAATCAAAAAATAGCGGGGCTCATAAGAAACTTTTAGCAGAAATAGATTTCCGTATGCCTAGTTACAAAGACAAGATCATATATGACTTGCGTAATAACACCCCTAATTCCGCAGAAGTTAGATTGTTTTTATTTACAAAGTTGTCGGAGACTCAGCCCATTAGTGAACTTGAGTTACCCTTAATGATTAAACAAAACCCGAACACTAAGACTCTTATCTTAATGAAAAGTTTTATCATAAAGCAAATGAACTTTGTCTTCCAAAGATACTTTAGTACATTCGCACCCGGGAGTAAAGCTACCTATTTAGATAAAATGAAAGCCGCTAAAGATTTCTTTTTCCTTATGATATTCTTTCAGATGATTGGGGTTCCTATTGATGCACTAAAGGATTTAATGGCTGGTCGTGATATGTACAAGAATGATTACTTCTGGAATAGTTTGTTCCGAATCGCTGGCGTAAGTAAATACAATGTAAGTAAACTGGCAGATAGGCCAGAAGAAATGTTATTGAATTATGCATTACCCGTAGCATTTCAAGTTCCAATGGATATTATTGGTCAACTGGCCGCCATCAATAACGAGGACTCTCCGGCTGATCCAAATAGATTAGTAACATTATTGCCGTTCTCTGATTTGTGGTACTACAGATACGGGCCGGGTATTGAGACACAAGAAAAGAAAAGGTACAGAAAGATAACGGAGAGCCAAGAAGCCCCGATTGACATCGAGGAGTTATTGAACCTATAAAAAAACCTCACCCGATATTACCCCAATACCGGATGAGGGAATTATGAAACCGTACTAAACGTACAGAACTAAACATAACTGAACTTAACCAGTTAAATCTACTACCTCTGCATCCTTTACGTAAACGAATCCTACTGGTTTAGTAATCATCACTCCGTTCCGGTGAGGGTTATCAGTAAGTTCCGTAGCACTCGGAACTCTTTTCTGATGAAATTGAAAGTCATATTCTTTTTTTATTAAGTTAGATATATTCCAAACGTATGCTGTACCCTTGTTTTCTATGAGGAATATAAAATCTTTCTTTAGACTCTCGGCTATATTGATGTTGGTGTCAACCTTTAATTGCTCTATAATCCAAGGATCCCAACTGTCTTTTCTTGATTTGAATTCAAACAAATAACTGCCGTTCTCGTAGTCATATGGTGAGTGTTCATCGTCAGCCTTAATGAGCTTATCCATATTTGGGTAAGCCTTCATAAGACCTTCTGCAATTTCCGGCTCTGTCATCGTTGCATAGCAAACTCTTGTCTGCTCGTTTCGTTGACGATACGCATAACTTCTTTCTTAAATGTTTCGTCACTCTTGATTCTAGCCTTAGTTCTTTTCAACGAATGAGTTACACTCGATCGTTCTCGCTTACCTATCTTGGCTATTTCATAGTGACTGAAATGTCTATTCTTAGACAGTATCCAAAAGTAAATGTCTCTTACTTTAATTATAGTGGTAGTTCCTCTCGGAGAATCTACTACATCTTCTTTGTTTACGCCATAGTATTGGCATAAGTTGCTTAATATATTTTCGTTTAACATTATTTAAATCTCCCTAAACAGTGATAGAATTTTAAGTACCCCCCTACACCACGCTCGCCCTCTCGGTTCTTAGCTATGCTGTATTGAAGTTCAGTGAATGGCCCTTTGGCATCAGAGTTTTTTGCACCCTCGATGTCTCCGTTCTTTGGCCACAATAAAAGGACAATGTCGGCATCGTTCTCGATGTCCCCACTATCCTTGAGGTCATACAGACTGAGCCCGGTTTCCCGCTTGGCTCCCTCTCTGTTGACTTGAGATAACAGTATTACACTTACGTTTAGTTCAAGTGCTAACTGTTTTATCTTGTGAGATATGTCAGCTATACCCTCGGCCTTGCTATTAGCTTTGGATGACCAAGGTATAAGTTGCAGATAGTCAATGACTACCAACTTTACCCCGTGTTTTCGTACGTAATTCCTAGCTTGGCTGAGTATGTCTTGTGGATTCCGGGCTGTATGCACGGTATGAAAAGGTAAGTTAGCAACCTCATCGGTAGCCTCGTTAACTTTCTTCATATTATCCTCGGTCATTACACGCTCTTGTATCTGCCTCAGATTGGCTCCAGAAATGGCTTGAACCATTCGCTTGAGTATTTGCTTACGTGGCATCTCCAAAGAGAATATAAGGGTAGGTACAGCGTCTTCTGTCATAGCTTTTATAGCTATATACAATGCTAGTGCTGACTTACCACAAGATGTGGGTGCGGATAAGGTAAGTACCTCACCGGAACCTATGCCCCCGCTACCTAGCATTGAATCAAGTTGTGGTAGATATGTTCTCACCACGTCATTCACATATTCTCCACTCATCATCTTAGCAAAATCTTCCTTTAGTTCACTAGCAGTATCAGCAATCTTTTGTCCGCTGTCTACTACTTGGTTTACTTGAGATGTTTGCTCTTCGACATTGGCCTTGATCTGTCTTGATGTGGCAGTCTCGGCAGATGCATTCTCTGCACCTAGTATGTATGCTCTTCTTAATCTTCTGAGGTTGGACTTCTCTAGTACTAAGTCCGTATAGTACTTAAGTTGTAGTGTACTGGATGACTTGCCTAGTATATCTATAATACCGGCGATGCCACCTACTTCATCGAGGCACTCAATGGACTTAAGGTATTCCATAATAGATACCTCATCGACCGGTGTCTCGGCACTAAGATTGGCTACTGCCTTGAAGAGTAGCCGGTGTCTTAGGAAATAAAAATCATCCTCGTTAATGATGGATGATACTGTGTCGTAAGCGGATGAATCACCGCCTAAACATAGACAAGATATTAATTTCTCTTCAGCTTCCGTGTTGTGTGGTTCGACTAAGTCTATCATTTTCCTTTTGTAGTTGCTCAGTCAAAGCATTCAAACACTGCCCTAAGAATTTAAATCTATCCTCTGCTTCTTTTGGAATTTCTCTTTGGGATATTTCATTGTAAGCATTTAAGGATACTTCTGTAGCTTCGTGTATGGTCTTTAACATAATTTTTTTTAGGTTGAATAGGTTAGTCTAGCCCCCTACTTTTTGTAAGGGGCATAGATTCTAACATATATATCTTCTATTTATTATCTCTCTCAAGCATCCCTATGGCTATCAATGAGTAACCAATTAGATCTCGAAAAATATCACGAGTGGTATCCCCCTTTTTGTTAAGAGAAAGTTTACCATCTCGGCAAAATGCTTTAAGTCTCTGAAACTTATCTTGCATTCGTAGGGCTACGCCAACCAGTGGTTCGATCCCGAAGTCTTTTGATCCATCGAAGTTCTCAAATGGATTGTCTTGCTTGTCTCCACCGGTGTAGTCAGAGTTCTTCAGACGAGTGAGGCGGAGTATTTCATCCACCTCATCTTGCCGGAATTGATCCCACCATTCCTTGTCGAAGTCCATATTAGAATGGATCGGAATCGTTTACCTCAACGGGTGATGGTTTCTTCGGAGTTGAGTCAACCACCTTTGGATCAAAGGCCAAAGACAGATATGATACATCATTCTTTGATACCTTCTTCCATCCCTTAACGTAGAATGGAACTGTGTCTCCGGTAGCCGAAGCTAATAAAGCTGTCAGATCTTTTACTGATAGCTCGCAATCCCCACGGAAGTCGGGATGTGTTTCTTTTTCTTTGCGGTCATTCTTGAATAAGCGACCACGATTTGTGTTATCGTATTGTGTTATATTACTCATAAGTTTTATAATTAAAATAAGTCCTCGTCAACTCGATTAGGTTTAGGTTGTGACTTGCCGTGCGTGTTGGTAGCATCGGGGTCTTTGGTATCGTCAATGCAGAACAGTCCGTTCAGTGCGTACTTACGAGCGTAAGAACTAGCGGATCCGGTGATCTGTGCATCGTCCATACCTTTCTTTGCCTCAGCCTCACGAGCGTATGCAGTAGTCTCGACCTCAAAGAATGGGTCGTGTGAACATAGTCGGGCCGTTGCTTTTACATATACCCTACCGCCTACCTCTACGATTGTATCGCTGAGTGTTAGGTCAGATGTGTATTTATTCAGAAGAGGTTTTACTGCTTCGAGTATGTCCTCTGCGGAGCGATAAGAGTACCCTCCGAATTTGTTTGTCTGTCCCTTTGGTGCTTTGAGTTCTGATTGAATCAGCACAAGAGGGTGTTTGTTGGTTTGTTGTGTCATAATATTTTTTTAATAAATTCTTAAATAGTTTTACTCGTTGGGATACATTAACGCAAGCATTTAGTTCAGCACTTGTTGACCCGAATGTCGATAATAAAAATACTTGTTCGTCCTTTTTTAAATTATTCTTAAAGCGTCCCGTAAGTTGGTTGAGTCCAACGGGATGTAGAATATCTGATCCGGGCTGCCGGAGATATGTTGCTATGTTTTCTAGTACATCCGGTAGCTCACTAGGATTACCCTTGCACATTGATGTGAATATATTTTCCATCTTACCTATTAGTGTGTTGGCTTGTCTGCTTATTACCCCACGAATCTCACCACTACTGTGGTCGTGATCCACTACCCAATCGTCAGTCTCTCGATTTAAAATCGGACACTTACTTGGTTCGTTTGCTCTTCGCCACTCGGCTAGTTTGCTTGCGGGGATATAACTCACTTGCTCTTTTTGTTAATAACTTTATTGTTCTCATTTTTCTTTCTAAAAATACTATCGTAATTCTGTTCGTACAATTTCTGATTGTACCCTTGCTTTGGTTTCATTCCCTTTCCCATTAGATTTCATTGACCTCCATTATCTGTATGATTGCACCTTTCTTAGTCCGTCCTCTCCCTTGTTTGTCCGGCTTGATAACGGAAATTTTCTTTATGGCTTCGGCCTTTGTGTTAGCCCACTTGTGGGTGTACCCCCGATAATCCGTAGGCATATCCATATGCTTATATATAATTTCATATTTGTTCACGGCTATATACTACGATGAATCCGGTGCCACCATTGATACCTAATACATTGAAGTCAATCCATTCGATTGCTTCAGCTTCCGTCATACCATTATCGGAGACAAAACATTCAATCATTCTGTCGTAGTCGTATACATAGTATCCATCGTGGCTAGTTCCTATGATGGCGTAGTCCAAGCCATCAAATTGTATTGCATTGTCTGCGTGTATAAGCTCTTCATAGAACTCCAAGTTCGGGTTAGTTGTCTCATTCATTTCTTCATCCTTTTGTTCCAATATAATTTACAAGCGTATTTAAAATTAGCTATGCCTTTCTTCATCTCATCTAGTGTCCACTCCCTATGGTAGTGCTTGGTTGTCTCGCAGTCCACGCATACAGTAATGCATCTCGGTAGGTAATCCAACTTGTATTCTTTCATTACCATAAAGGATTCAATCGCTAACTGTTCGCAGTCCTTTGGGTAAGTCTTAGCCTTGCCCTTGCAATTAGTTCTGCATTTGTAGTCAGCTAGGAATAACTTATCCTCTTCATCGTATCCCATAAAGTCTATAGATCCGGCCGTCTTGATTGTGTTTGAGCTAATGATATGCTCGCAACACATTGGCTTTGTCCCGCTATCGTGTATCCATTCTATAAATGGTTCAGCCCAATCATCGTAAGGATTAGGTGTAGCATATGTGCCTTGTATTATAGCCTCTACTTTATCTTCAATGCATTTGTGTACCGCAGTACCAAACTCGGATGAACCGATCGTGTCACCCGTTACGGGGTGTTCCCTTGTGCCGTATACTAAAGTCTCGATGTCTTGCCACACTAGGTTCGGGTGCTTTCGGGCAAGGTCTACCATCATTCGGGGTTTATAAATTGAATCCAAGAAGTCATCTTTGACTATACCTAGAACTGTCGTTACCGACGGATAGGTCTTGGGGTTATTCTTTCTAGCTTGAGCGGGTGTCTTTACATCTTTCTCAAACTTGGGTTCGATTGTGCAGTCATAGAAGTGAGCCATCCTTGGATTAAGAACGGCTCACCCTACGCTGTCAACCATTTATTATTATAAATCCTCGTCGCTAGTTTGGTGCGTGAGGTTAAAGTAATTTACAAAATTATCGAGCTTGGCTCTGAATGTTGTAGAATAATGTAGGTGCGGGTCATTATGTTTCTCGCACTCACTATTCATTTTATCCCATAGTAAATAGATGTTACCATTCTCTGACATATCCCAATGCAAGTAAGGTATGCTCGCACCTAGGTATCTTAGGTCATCTATGTAATCTTCAAACATTTTTTCTTTATTATCTAAGTTCATATTAGTTTCCGTGTGGGTTAGTACTTCTGTAATCTATTACTTGAACACGACCCTCGGTCTGTACCTCTAGGTCGTGGAGTCGAGCCATCATATCGATGTGCTTTGGTTCTTGCTGACGCTCAATCTCATCGAGCATAGCGTACCATTCGTCTAGGTTTTCTACTTGTTTCATTTGTATAAGTGATCTAATTGTTTATTAACTTTTCCCCAATAGATGTCAAGGTTCTTGACTACCTTGGGTGTTGTCTTCCTCCACGCATAACATCCCCCGTTCCACATCTTGGCATAGATTTCGGCAGATGGTTCTTCTCCCGTCTTCCGTGCGTATACTTCGCCCCAATGTTTGAGATAGTACTTGCACATCTGTACGGATTTCTGGATGTCGTATCGGTCATCGGTATGGTATGTCGTACCATAGAATGTGTTCACATCCTCGACTACGGCGGGTGTGATTTGTAGGTAGCCGACTGCGTTCCCGTTGTCCCCTACTGCTAGGGGATTCAAGGAACTCTCGACTATAGCTATTGCTAGTATTAGTTGGTCGAATGTAATCATAATTTTATAAGGCTGATTCCTCGTTGAAGTGATGATA
>MDSV01033153.1_pt1 | contig 10039 bp, 9 predicted proteins | sample 810851 | NCBI WGS metagenome assembly MDSV01 (sample SAMN05326640, study PRJNA326480) | marine metagenome | isolation source: seawater | place: Atlantic Ocean: North East | collected 2012
GCATGCGATTTCATGTTCTTCAGGAACGGATGCATTATTAATTCCGCTTATGGCATGGGGTGTAGGCCCTGGCGATGCTGTATTTACGACTCCATTTACTTATGTTGCAACGGCAGAAGTGATTGCTTTACTTGGAGCCACCCCTGTTTTTGTTGACGTATATGATTCTACGTTCAATATAGACTGTGAAAAACTAGAAATTGCTATTCAAGAAACTATTAAAAACGGACAGCTTAAGCCCAAAGCAATTATACCAGTAGATTTATTTGGAGTCCCTGCACGATATCGATTAATTGATATTATAGCCAAAAAATATAATTTAAAAGTCATTGAAGACGGAGCGCAAAGTTTTGGTGCTTCAATTGGAGAAAAAAAAGTAGGAACTTTTGGAGATGTCGCTGCAACATCATTTTATCCTGCTAAGCCTCTAGGGTGTTACGGAGATGGAGGTGCTATTTTTACAAATAATGATAGTTTAGCAGATAAGTGTAAGGCAATACGTATTCATGGAACAAGCTCAGACAGATATAATAGTGAAGTTATTGGACTAAATGGACGTCTAGATAGTATGCAAGCAGCAGTATTATTAGAAAAACTGACAATTTTTGATGAAGAACTAGAAATGAGAAATAAAGTAAATGATTATTATAGAAAGTTTTTGAATAATGCGCAATATATCCCAAATAACTATCATTCTGCGCATGCATTATTTTCTATCACTTTAGGTTCTCATAGAAAAAGACAAGAATTAGTAGATAAGCTGAAAAAAAATAACATCCCAAATGTTATATACTATAAATATCCGATTCATTTAATGAAAGGATTTGGTTATTTAAAATATAAGAGTGGAGATTTTCCTGTTTCAGAAAACTTATCACAAACAATTGTTAGTTTACCAATGCATCCTTATCTTAACGAAATGGATATTGATTTAATCATAAAAACATTAAAAAAATAATGAGTAAAAAAATTTTAATAACAGGTGGCGCAGGGTTTATTGCCCACCACTTAGTTGATAAAATCTTATCCACCACGGATTGGGAAATTATTACATTAGATCGATTAGATTTTAGTGGTAATCTTAATAGGTTAAATGAAGTCGTGACTGCTTATCCTAAATCTGAACAAAAAAGAGTAAGAGTTATTCATCATGATTTAAAAGCTGAATTAAATCCTGAAATTTCAGCAACTATAGGTAAGGTTGATTTTATTAGTCATTTAGCTGCAGGCTCTCACGTTGATAGATCTATTACTTATCCATTAGAATTTGTAATGGATAATGTTGTAGGGACAGCACATATTCTAGATTATGCTCGGAAATTAAATCACCTAGAAAGATTTGCATATTTCAGTACAGATGAAGTTTTTGGACCAGCGCCAAAAGGAGTTAATTATAAAGAAAATGATAGGTATAATTCTACAAATCCTTATTCAGCTACTAAAGCTGGAGCAGAAGAATTAGTTGTAGCTTATGAGAATACCTATGGGCTACCATCGCTGATAACTCACACAATGAATGTATTCGGAGAGAGACAAAGTCCTGAAAAATATATTCCTATGGTCATTAAAAAAGTTCGAGATAATGAAATTGTTACTGTTCATGGTAATAAAGAGAAAACAATCGCAGGTTCTCGACATTATATTCACGCTGAAGATGTAGCAGATGCACTATTATTTCTATATAACCATGACATTTCTTCTATAAAACCTGATAATACAGGTGCTAAATGCCAAAAGTTTAATATTGTTGGAAAAGATGAAATTGATAATTTGGCGTTAGCACAGTTTATAGCCAAAACACAAAATAAAGATCTTAATTTTGAAATGGTAGACTTTCACTCGCAAAGACCAGGACATGATTTACGTTATGCGCTTGATGGTTCTAAAATGGCAAATATGGGCTGGGAACCACATTCTGCATTTGAAAGATTAGATTCTACAATTAAATGGACTTTAGAGAATTCTAGATGGCTTTCTATATGATTAAGATGATATTAAAGATTTGTAAAGAAAAAAAATCAGACTAAATTGTCGCTATGCACAGACATTATATTATATTGTTAGCTTTTGTATCTATTCTTATCGGGCAGGGATCAATGTTAGATATGGAAGACATGACTAATGATCGTCTTGACGATATTCGAGAACAATTAAAAACTGATCCTTCAGCTGATACAAGAAAAGTACTTGATCCTAAGATTGAAACTTTAGCGATAGAGATAGATCGAGAAGCAGCGGAATTGAAAAAAGAATTAGAAGAAATGAGTGAATATTTTGGATACAGCTATTTTAAAAGAAAAATCAATTTTTTTGATAATGTCCCCACACCAATAGATTTTAGGTTAGGTGCTGGCGATGAAATTATTTTATCTTTATGGGGACAAATTAATCTACAAGAAAAATTTACTATTAATAAAGATGGTTTAATTTATTACAAGAATATTGGATTTATTAATCTTGCAAACAAAACAATAGAGGAAGCAGAATTAATTTTAATAGAAAAACTATCTAAGACTTATTCTACAATTAAAAATACTGATAATTCTACAAAATTAATGTTAGAGCTAGGCAAGTTAAGATCGGTTAATGTATACTTTTCTGGTCAAATTTCTGATCCTGGTATTCATGTTATCCATCCTTTTTCAGATATCTTTTCAGCTATTATACAAGCGAATGGCATTAAAGTAAGTGGATCATTGAGAAATGTACAAATAATTAGAAATAGAGAAATAATTCATACTATTGATTTCTATAATTTTTTCGTAGACGGTAAGTATGATTTTTCAAATATAAGAATTTTAGAAGGCGATATAATTCATATACCTCAAATAGACAGTCGGAGTGAAATTCTAGGAGCAGTTGAGCAACCAGGATATTATGAGTTTCAAACGGGTGAAGTATTGTCAGATTTAATCAGATATGCTGGAGGCCCTACAGTTAATGCTGCAGATACTATTATGTTAGATTGGATTGTCCCAATATCACAGCGTTCTTCAATTGATGATACACAAAGAAATATATCCCTTACAATGGAAGAGACAAAAAGTTTTGTTCTTATGAAAGGATCCACCATCAATGTTGCATCTGTCAGGGCTATGGCTACTTCAGTTCTTTTATATGGTAGAGTTAAGAATCCTGGATATTATCCAGCCAGTAAATCCCTAAAAGAGGTTCTAGACTTAGCTGGTGGATTTAATGACCCTTTTTATGTTAAATCTATTAGAACAGATGAAATTAAAATTTTAAGAAGAGATGAATCACAATATTATGGCACTGAATATAATGTTTCATATAAAGATTCAGGAACATTCGATTTACTACCTGACGACAAAATTTTTGTTTATGAAGATGCTAAGTATCGAAATATTCCTACTGTTAGAATAGATGGAGAAGTAAATAGAAGTGGTACGTTTCCATATACTCAAGGTATGACTATTGAAGATGCCATTAATCTAGCAGAAGGTTTTACACCCTTTGCTAATCCCAAGGGAATACTTCTTTATGATGAATGGGAACCATTAATGGATAAAGACGAACTTGAAGCTGAAGGCATGGATCATTCACCTCGTATACAAGATCCAGTAGCAAATATAACTCCTGATTTTGAGATATCTGAAAATGCATATATTCAAGTATTGCCTCTAAAAAATCATGTTTTAATCAATGGAGCAGTTTATCGTCCTGGCTTAGTGACATATACTGGAAATAAATCAGTAAAATTTTATCTTAATCAAGCAGGGGGCGCAACTTCTGCTGCACAATTTAAAGATAGTTATCTAACGCGTGCAAATGGAAGAATTGTTACCCTAAATAGACAAAATCAAAATTGGATACAGGTTGAACCTGGAGATCAAATTTTTATACCCACAGATATGGACCCTAACGAATTCAATCCTACTGAATTTACAGCATCTATAGTATCTATTCTTACTAACTTAGCAACAATCATTTTCATAGTTGATAGCAACAGCAACTAAAAAATCTATGCACTTAATTCTTCTACGGCACGGTGAGAGTGAATGGAACCTTACAAATAGATTTACAGGTTGGAAAGATGTTTCTTTAACCAAAAATGGTATTAAGGAAGCTACATTTGCCGCAAATAAGCTGCTCTCCACTAACATGGAACTTAACAGTATACATACATCTCTTTTAAATCGAGCTACCCATACCGCAGATATTGTTGCAGAAATTATTAAATTTCCAAAAGAACATATTAATTACGATTGGAGATTAAACGAAAGACATTATGGTGCTTTACAAGGATTAAATAAATCAGAAACAGCTAAAAAATATGGGGAAGAACAAGTTCATATATGGCGAAGAAGTTATGATATTCCACCACCAATATTATCAGAAGATGATATAAGACATCCAAAATTTGACAATAAATTTAAAAATATTAAAGGATCATTGCCATCAGGAGAAAGCTTAAAAGATGTTATTGTAAGGTTAGATCCATTTTGGAAAAAATATCTTAAATACATTACAACAAATATTGGAAATCATTTAATAGTTGCTCACAGTAACTCTTTAAGAGCAATCATTAAAATATTAGATGAATTAAGTCCAGAAAAAATAATGGATGTTAATATTCCAACAGGAATACCACTTATTTATCAATTAAGTGATAAATTAGAGGTAGTTAGTAAAAAATATTTAATTGATGACGAAACTTTAGAAAGAAAAAATAAGGCAATAATTAAGCAGGGCACTAAAAATGGATAAAATAATTTCTACATCATTGAATGATCATTTTGATTTAAAAAATGATATGCTTTCATTATTACCAGAACAATTAAAAAAAATATCGCAAGTATTAATACAAGCTCTATCTAATGAAAAAAAATTATTATGGTGCGGGAATGGTGGAAGCGCAGCACAGGCAGAACATCTATCTGCTGAATTACTAGGAGGTTTAAATAAGAAAAAAGTAGACCCATTTTTTTCTATTTGTTTAAATGCTGATTCTTCTTTTATAACAGCATGGTCTAATGATGATTCATTTGATAACATTTTTTCTAGACAAATTAAAGCATTTGGTAAAGAAGGAGACGTACTTATTCTATTAACAACCAGCGGTAATTCAGCAAATCAAGTTAATGCAGCAAGAATTTGTAAAGATTTAAAAATAGATGTTGTTTCATTAACAGGAAACAATGGAGGTGAGGTACTAGCACTTTCTGATTATAATATCAATATTAATAGTGTAAGTACCCAAAGAATACAAGAAATGCATATTATGATTGGACATATTCTTTGTGATATTATTGAAGAGTCTTTATAGTCTATAAGAGATACGTATCCCTACTCCATTTTTCATATCTTGATTATTTGATATATAAATACTTAAATCAGAAATACCCACTTGATTTTTGTTAACAAATTTTTTTGTCAAAATAAATTCATATTTTTCATTATCACTGATATTAATTTTTCTGGCTACTTTCAATTGATAATGGTAATTAGAATAAATTTCTCCACTTAATCCTAAATGAAAGACTTTTATAGGTAATACTTCTAAATGGTTAATGAATGGGTTTCCAAGAGTATAGCCCTTATAACTCCAACCAAGATTGTATTGGTAATGATTATAATATGCATCATTATGACGAGTTCTATCTTGATCTGTAGTTTGTAAGTATTCAATTAAAAAATGTGTTTTTGGAATATAGTTTCTTAATTCTAAACCCCATAATCCATCTATTCTATTAGTAAATCTTAGTCCGCTTGTGTCTTCAAAAAAATGCTGATAATATATTTTTAATATTTTATCTTGAGTTGTTTTTTTATAATAAAAATCCCAAATACCTAAGTGATTACCTAAAGCATTTCTATGAGGCTCTCCTTCCAATAGCGGCCCATCTGCACTAATGAATACTTTTAAAAAATTTTTGAAAGAGCTAGGAAAGTCTCCATATTCTTCTGTACTACCTCCCCACATTGCTTCATGAACAAAGCCAACACTAAATTCTTTGTTATCTTTTATATAGTTTAAGTACAGAAATTTTTCATGCAACATAGGAGCTTTTTTATAAACTTTATTTTTTTCAAATAATCCATGAGAAAGACCAAAAGTAAAGTTAAAATTTCTATTTCTTTTCAATTGATAAGAGCTAATTAATCCTATTTTTGGCATTGGTTGAGCATTATTACTTATTAAAATTGATCCAGAACTTATATTGTCATTTAAGTAAACACTAAAGTCTTTATAATATTTTCCAGCTTTGATATAGATATTATTATACAATTTTGACTTAATAAATGATTCTCCAATGTATGCCCTATCTTCTGATAAAGAGATTGACCAATTATAATCAACATTATTTTTTTTATACATACCAGTATAGTGAAACTTAATTTTTGAAGGCTCTTGACCATTCTTATTGTATTGTGACCACCAATGATTAGATAAGTAAGAATTTAGTTGAAGATTATATTCATTTTGAAAACCTTGAGAATGGAGTTTTGTCAATAGTGTTAATAGTATAACACTACTTTTTATAAAATTATTTTTTACGAGTTGGCTTAACATAAAATTTCCAATCCATCACTTCAATAGTTGAATGCTCTGTTATATCAAAGGATTGAAATTCTTGATTTGGTAAAACTCTTTTTTCGACACCATTTACTAATAAATCCATTGGCATAACAAAATTATCATTAACATTGTTCCATCGATAAGAAAAACTAGAATCGGTTTGATGATATTCTAATTCAGGTTGATTTGGGCTATATAAATATTGTTCTGAAAAGTATAAATAATCAGTGCCAGTCTTTTCTTCTACCTTTTCAAAGAAATCTTCTGTACTCACATGACCTTTTGCATTCTCAACCATGAATTCTTTTAGTATTGCAAACCAAACAGGGTCATCATTTATAACACTTCTTAAAGTATGCATTACCCAAGCACCTTTCATATAAGTATCACCATTTAGAGCCCAATAATTTTCATTTTCTGGACCTACAATAGGAATTTTATTTTGAATCCTAGATTTAATACTTTTTAGGTAATCAACACTCACCGGGTAGCTATTAAATTTATCTTCAAAGTACAATGCCTCTGAATAGACTTGTAATCCTTCATGAATCCAGATATGTGTTGGATCGATTGCAGTAACACTATTTCCAAACCATTCATGACCAGTTTCATGAATGATAAGCGGGTCAATGACACCATACATAGCCCAACTACTGCTTCTAACTCCATTATAGATACTAAATCCATTTCCATAGGTTACAGCAGACTGATGTTCCATTCCTAAATAAGGAACTTCAATAAGTTTATATCCATCATTCCACCATTGATATTCCCCAAAATATTTTTCATAGAAACGAATAACTTCTTTTGCCTGTAAGAAGTAATTTTTTCCAACTTCTTCATTATAGTCTAAAACATAATGATCCATATAATGAACACCGTCATTTTTTATAAATGTATCTTGAACAGCAATATAATTTCCGATTTGAACAGAAATATTATAGTTATTAATTGGATTATTCACAAACCACTCATAGGTAGTCTTACCATTATCTTGATTTACCACACTTCTTAGTTGACCGTTACCAATACCCATCAAATTAGATGGGACTGTAAAAGCCATTCTAACGCTATCAGGTTCTTCAGTAATATGATCTTTATTAGGCCACCAAATTCTTGCACCTTCCCCCTCGCAAGAAACTGCCACCCAGTCTCTGTTATTTTTATCTTTAGACCATGTGAAACCTCCTGACCAAGGTGGATTATCAGCACCCTGCGGGATTCCACTATAATAAACTGTAAAATCAAATAATGTATCTTTATCAATAGTTTTATTGAACATTACCATAACAGCATCTTGTTCTCTACTGTATTCAACAGAACTATTTTGATGAGTAATTTTAGTAATATTTAAATTTTTAGCTAGATCTACCTGAAGAGTATCAATGTTATCAAGACTTTTTGCTTTAATAGTTACAAAGCCATCTATTGATTTCTGTTCTATATCGAAATCAATATTGATATCGTAATAGGATACATCGTATGAGTTGCGATATTCATTTAAAAATCCCATCAAATAATTATTACGAGTCAATTCTGGCATATCAGTCTGTGATCCATGAGGCCTCAAATCAGTAATATTTGCATTGCAAGCAATTAGTAAGATACAGAATGTGAGTATGCTATATTTTTTTTTCATAATAGGTCGTTGATTGAAACATATTCTTAGCAAAAATGATGTAGTACAATATAATACAAAGTAAAAACCAAAGGAAAATAGCAAAAACTTCTTTTATTGCAAATAGTATATAAGCAGTAGCAAAGTAAATTATCCATTTTACCCAATTAGGCTGATTCCAGAGTTTGAATAATAAATTCATTGTTCTGCAAAATAATACAATTTGTTATAATAATCTAATGCTTCATCATAAATCAATTGATATTTTTTATCTAAATCATGTTCATTAGCTGAAAATTTTTGAAAATGTGATGTCTTAATCACATTATCATACCAATGCTTCCACCAAATACCATCTTGAGGGTGATTGCCTTTATCCCATCTCAACATAGAATCATCAAATTCTAAATCAATACTGCTGCACCACTGAGATAATATTTTAATAGGATTATTCAGGAGAATATTTGAATCAATTACAATAAAATTTTTACCAGCACTATCTAAATATTTCATGATTTCATATTGTTGAGGATAACCAAGCTCATCTATATGATTGAGAGTATTTTTTTTAACATAAGAATTAATTACATCTTTAGGGTGACGTATTAAAATACAGTTTTCAAAATTTTTAATCCAATTGATGTTATTTAAATCAATTAAGTGATGTGCCATATGTTTTTGATACCAATGTTTTTTTTCGTTTGGTATCTTAGATTTGAGACCTTTCACAATATCATCATAGGTAATAGGGTAATAATCAATAATCTCTCTGTACATTGGATGTTTTAACTGCTTCTCTTTAAGGTAGTAGGCATAAAAGGGTTCATCAGAAACAAATGTATCATTTCTTGATGACCAAGATCTCATGAGTGCAGTAGATATATTTCTTGGACCTGACCAACAAGCAATTCTCATACTAGCCTATATATTCTTGAATTTCTTTATTATATAACTCTCTAATTCGATTTACTAAAGAATCAGAATTAGTAGATTCTAATTTTTTGCTTTCTAATTTTGAAACGGGAATAATCCCTGCAAATGTACCCGTTACAAAAGCTTCATTGCAGTTTTTAATATCTTCAAAAGTAAAATTAGTTTCAGAACATTCTATATTATTTTGATTACATACTAGGATAGCTTTTCCTCTTGTAATCCCGTTTAAACAATATTCTCCAGTAGAAGTTAAAACCTTGTGATTTTTAATAAAAAATAGATTTGTTGAATTGCATGTGCTGATATTGCCGTTTAAATCATTCATAATACCTTCATCATATCCAAGTTTATTTGCCTCTATACTAGCTAAAATACAATTTAACTTACTTAAAGTGTTGAAATGAGGGCTTAAAATACTTTCATTTGGTCTAATATTAGGGACTCTACCAATATTTATACCTTTTATATATGTATTCGGGTGTGTTTTTTTGTATTCAGGAATTATCACCAGATTAATCGGCCCAACATTTGCATTAGGATTCTGATATGGAGTAATCTTATTTCCCCTAGATATAACTAAACGAATATGAATATTATCATCCATCTTGTTCTTAATTAATACTTTATTTATTTCATGAATTAATTCTTGTTTTGAGTAGGGGATATGTAATGATATACCTTTAGCACTTGCATATAATCTGTCTAAGTGTTGCTCAATAAAAACTAATTTTGATAGATGGAGTCTAATACCTTCCCAAACACCATCTCCTAAGAGAAATCCACTATCAAAAACAGAAATTTTTGCATTTTTTCTATGAAATAACTTCCCATTAATATTAATAAAAATATCTTCGTTTTTTTTATTCGATATATATGAATGACTACTCATGTGTGGGCCCACAGGGACTTGAACCCCGAACCTGCGGATTATGAGTCCGTTGCTCTAA
>MDSV01193423.1_pt1 | contig 10039 bp, 10 predicted proteins | sample 810851 | NCBI WGS metagenome assembly MDSV01 (sample SAMN05326640, study PRJNA326480) | marine metagenome | isolation source: seawater | place: Atlantic Ocean: North East | collected 2012
ATAATAGATTTTATAGTAAATAAGATCAGTGCCAAATGAGTGCCAAAAAATTGACTAAATTTATCTTAAACTAAATTGTAAAAAAAAAGCCCTCACGTATTGTGAAGGCTTAATTTAGCTAGTGGTCCCACCTGGGCTCGAACCAGGGACCAACTGATTATGAGTCAGCTACTCTAACCAACTGAGCTATAGGACCTTTTCAATCACGTCAAATCTACCACAAGGAAAAATTGATTAAAAAAATTGCAAGAATAAAATTCTAAAATTTAAATCAACTTTTGGATTGATTTTCAAAAACAAATATAGTATAAATTTTAGGTGTCTATATCCAAGATTGATAGTTTACTTTATGATTTTTTTTAAGCTATATTGTAAAGAATGATAGAACGTAATTTTATAGATATTAATAACGAGGAGTTTTGGAATACAGTCACTCATTTTATAGGATTAATTCTAGCATTAATAGGAATCCCTTTTCTTTTTTTCTATGACACTCACTTCTCAAGCTTAAGTATTTTTTCATTGTCTCTATTTTCTATTGGTCTGTTATTGGTCTATGGATCCTCAACGATTTATCATAGAGTGTCAGAAGCAAATCTTAAAAGAAAATTGAAAATTATTGATCACATCAGTGTATTTTACTTAATATTGGGATCTTATGCTCCCGTTTGTTTAATAACGCTCTATGATTATTCGGGGTTTTTTATTTTTTCTGCAGTACTAATTATAGCTATAATTGGAACTATTTTGAAAGTTTTTTACACAGGAAGACTCGAGATATTATTTCTTTTATTTTACTTGGCAATGGGATGGTTAATTTTAATTGATATCAAAACACTTTTTGAAATAATTAACACTAAGGCAAAAGTTTTATTAATTGCAGGAGGAATTTCATATACCGTAGGGGTGTTGTTTTATGCCTTTGATAAAATTAAATTTTTTCATTCTATATGGCATGTTTTTGTCTTGGCTGGATCAATTTTTCATTACTCTATGATTTTATTTTATATAATATAGATTCAATCATAATTAATTGTTCTTTAGATGGGGATAAATAATTTGTTAATTTAGCCGACTAGTTTTAAAAGAATGGGTTCAATTAAATTTTGGAGAAATGCCACAATAATTTCATTAATTCTAACTATTCTCTCTGTAGTTAATACCATTATAAAAATGTTTACATGACATGAGAAAATACATTACAATATTTTTTTCACTTTTGGTTTCTTCTCTTTTTAGTCAGAAACCGAATTACACTGTTTCAAAAGAACGGCTTTTAAAAAATTTGAAAAAACTTAGTGAGTTCGGTATTAATAAAAATAATGGAAATGACAGGGTGGCATATAGTGACTACGATATACAAGCTAGAGAGTATATAAAGGAATACATAAAAAATCTTGGCCTAAAAGTCGAAGTAGATTACGCAGCGAACATAATTGCAAGAAAAGAAGGGTCAAATAAAAAGCTTAAACCAATCATTTTTGGTTCCCATATAGATGCTGTCCCCAACGGTGGGCATTACGATGGGCCTCTAGGTGTAATTGGCGGTATTGAAGCTCTAGAAACAATTTTAGATAATAAAATTATTACTTCTCATCCTCTGGAGTTAATTATTTTTACAAATGAAGAAGGTGGGGTCTTTGGAAGTAGAGCACTGGCTGGGAAATTAAATACTGATGCATTAGAGGTTAAAACGACCTCAGGCTTTACAAACGGAGAAGGTGTTGACAGACTTGGTGGAAATCAAAAGAGAATTTTTGAGGTTACTAAATCTTCTAATGATTATCATGCATTTGTTGAACTTCACATTGAGCAAGGAAATATTTTAAACAAAAACCATATCGATATTGGAGTTGTAACTGGAATAGTTGGATTAAAATGGTGGGACGTTACAATTACTGGATTTGCAAATCATGCAGGCACAACCCCAATGGATGAAAGAAAAGACCCTATGATTGCTGCTGCTGATTTTATTTTACTTGTAAAAAATATTATTAATGAGATACCCGGCAATCAAGTTGGAACCGTTGGTAAAATTGAGGCTTACCCCGGAGCGCCAAATGTGATCCCAGGGGAAGTAAGGCTCAGTTTAGAAATAAGAGATTTAGATGAGAGTAAAATAGATTTTTTATTCAGAGAGATAGAAAAAAAAGCTAAAATAATTGCCTCAAACAACGAAACTACTATTTCTTTTTCATCCATTGATATAAATGCAAGTCCAGCTCTAATGAATAAACAAATTCAAAGTTTGATTATAGATGCTGCAAACGAATTGAATTATTCTTTTAAAAAAATGCCAAGCGGAGCAGGACATGATGCCCAAGATATGGCGATCTTAGTTCCCTCTGGAATGATTTTTATACCAAGTATTGATGGTATTAGCCACTCGCCAAAAGAATTCTCTTCAGACGAAGATGTATATAAAGGAGCCAATATTCTTCTTAATACAATATTAAAGCTTGATAAAAAAAAGTTTTAATAGAAAAAATATTTCATGGATAAAAACACCAAAAAATGGATTTATTTGTTTTTACTTTCAGGTATTTGGGGTAGCTCATATATATTAATTAAAAAGGGGTTGGTGGGTTTATCCCCGATTCAATTGGCTTGTTTTAGAATTATAATCACATCACTTATACTAGTGTTTTTTGGCCTAAGGCATGTTAAAAACTTAAGCAAAGATCAATGGAAATGGTTATCCGTTACAGGGTTTTTTGGAACGTTCTTCCCTACTTTTCTGTTTGCTTATTCAGAAACAAAGATAGATAGTTCTGTCGTCGCTGTTTTGAATGGATTAACACCCCTGTTCACTCTATTTATTGCTGTGCTTTTTTTTAGTTACACTTTTAAAAAACTTCAGTTTTTAGGGGTTGCCGTTGGACTATTGGGAACTATTATGCTCATATATGATGAATATTCCTCAAAATCTTTTTCTAATGCTAACTATTCTTTGTTAGTATTAATTGCATCTCTGTGCTATGGTTTTAATGTGAATATTTTAAAATACAAACTCAAAGGTATTTCTTCAATTGGGATAGCTATTGGAAACTTTTTAGCTATTACTCCACCTGCTTTAACTCTTTTGGTCTTATCAGATTTTTCTTGGAACACTTTTTATAAGGAGGAAGATATCATAACCTCGCTTTTATTTGTATTTATTCTAGCCTCTATGGGAACTGCTCTAGCAAAAATTATGTTCAATGAATTAGTTACTATTTCCTCCCCCGTTTTTTCAGTTTCGACAACTTACTTGCTCCCAATAGTAGCTATAGGTTGGGGAATCCTAGACGGAGAATCATTTGGAATTAATAAGTTTCTATCTGCTTTTATTATTTTGCTAGGTATTTATTTAATCACTAAAAAAAAAATTAAAACATAATATTTGTATAATTTTCAAAAAGCGTTTACTTTAAAACAAATGAAAATGACAAGTGTAGTTAATTATTTAGGAAATCTAAGAACAGAATCTGTGCACATATCCTCTAATGATAAGATAGTTACAGATGCGCCTACTGACAATAACGGAAAAGGAGAAGCTTTTTCTCCCACAGATTTAGTTGCCTCATCGTTATCATCTTGCATTTTAACTGTTATAGGAATTGTTTCTAAAAAAATAAAATATGAATTAACGAACACTAAATCTTCAGTGAAAAAAATAATGGGTGATAACCCAAGGAGGATAGTCGAAATTGTTGTGAAGATTGAATTTTCAAAATCTGCAGATTCTAAAACAAAGACAATAATTGAAAAAACTGCTCTAAATTGTCCAGTTGCAAAATCTTTACATCCAGATATAAAGCAGAATATTTCATTTATATGGCCAAATTAATTTTCTAATACGTATGTTAAATTTTATTCTCTTTTTAATCAAAAGAATTCTTATTGTTCTGGTTTTTTTATCTGTAGTTTTTTCATTTTCTTCAATTGAACCAGCAGATTGTCGTTTACGTCTGAGATATACATCTTTTAATAAAATGACAAAAAATGAAAGGCTTACTTGGCTTTTTTGTGCATACGAAAAACTTAAAGAGGGGGATGACAAACATTTGAAGATTTATAAAGAGAAGAATGGCAATATTCCAAATTACAATCAGTTTTTGAAATTGTGGGTAAACAGGAGTTTGGATAAGTAAACCTCTGTGATTTTTTAAGATTAAAAATCTTACCGTATTTTTGAATTTTGAAACTCGTATACAGATGATAGTTGAACAAATATACACCGAGTGTTTATCCCAAGGTTCTTATTATATTGAAAGTGAAGGTGAGGCTGCGATAATCGATCCATTGAGAGAAATTGACTCCTACATTGAAAAAGCCAACAATGGAAAAGCAAAAATTAAGTATGTGTTTGAAACTCATTTTCATGCCGACTTTGTAAGTGGGCATTTAAGTCTATCCAAAAAAACTGGCGCTCCTATAATTTTTGGCCCAAATGCGAATCCTTCTTTTAAATCAGTAATTGCGGCAGATGGAGAAAAATTCAAAATTGGTAAAATAAGTTTAGAATTAATTCATACCCCCGGACATACAATGGAAAGCAGCTGTTATCTTCTTAGAGACCAAAATGATAAAGAAATTGCCGTTTTTACTGGAGACACCTTATTCCTAGGTGATGTTGGAAGGCCTGACTTAGCTCAAGAGAATAAGAATATGACAAAAGAATATCTAGCTGGCCAACTTTTCGATAGCATTAGAAATAAGTTGATGCCTTTACCAGATAATATAACCATATATCCTGCCCATGGAGCAGGTTCTGCTTGTGGAAAAAACATGATGGATTTAACTAGTGATTCCCTTGCCAATCAAAAAATGGTAAATTATGCGCTTCGTGGGGACATGACTAAAGAGGAATTTATAAATGAAGTAACCAAGGGTCTTTCTTCTCCTCCAAAATATTTCCCATCAAATGTAGAGCTTAATAAAGAGGGGTATGAGGATGTTTCGACAGTAATAAACAAAAGTCTGAATCCTATAAATATGCAAGACTTTAATTTATTAAGAAAACAAGATGATATTTTAATTTTAGATGTAAGATCTAAAAGTTTATTTTCTAAAGGCCATATACCAGGGAGTTTATTTATAGGACTAGAGGGTATGTTCGCTCCATGGGCAGGCACTGTAATCGAAGATATTAACCAAAAGATAATTATAGTTTCCCCAAACGGAAAAGAAGAAGAAGCTATATCTAGATTGGCAAGAGTTGGGTTCGATAATGTTGTTGGGTTTTTAGATGGAGGTTATGATAAATGGGCAAAATCGTTTGGAAAAATTAAAAAGATTAAATGTGTAAGTGCAAAAGAATTTATTAGTGAAGCCAGTTCGTCAAGAAAAAATATTTATGACGTCAGGGATGAGGATGAATTTAAAATCAGTCATTTCCCTGGTGCGAAGAATACTCCTTTAAAAAAGATTGATAGGTATATCGGTGAGCTTAGAAAAAAATCACCGTTTTATATTTATTGCAAAGCCGGATATAGAAGTGTTATAGCAAGTTCAATTATAAATAAAGCAAATGACCTAGAATTAATCAACATTGAAGGAGGATATGATATGATTGAAAAACTTAATTTTTCTGCTTAATTCTAGTAGTAAGCATTTAAAAATATAAATACTACAAAAAGAATGTATAAACCCATAAGATAGATGCTGTGTATTATTTTTAAACCTTTATTAAAATAAAAAATATAAAAAGAAACTATCGTTAAAATAATTAAGCTTATTTGTAATTCTATAACATCGGACAGAGTGGATTCAGGCATAACAATCGGGCCCTTAACCAATGTGTATGCAAAAATAGGTAACCCTAGGGCAAAGCAAATATCAAAAATATTACTCCCAAGGGCATTTGAGATTGCATCATCGTAATCTCCCTTTATCGCATCCCTATAAGATAAAATTGTATCTGGCAAGCTAGTTGCTGCAGATGCAAGAATAACTGCTATAAAATAGGGTGCAATCCCCATTCCTTGGGCAATAGTTTCACAGGCGTTAATCAACAAGACACAAGCTGAACCAATTATTCCCATTGAAAAAAGTAACAAAGACCAAGCGTTAAGTGCATTTGCTTTTTTTCTAAAAAAGATATTGACAAAATCAAAATATACAATCGATTTTAAAATTGGGGTTTCTCCTTTCCCTTGAGTTTTATTTGAAATTAAATTTACCTCTTCAACTGTTTTCATAGAAGTAAACATGTATATAATGTATATTAAGTATGCTGACATTAAAATAAGACCATCTAACCAATCTATTTTGTTCTTATAAATTACATACATTAGAAGAAATTCACAGAAAATTAAACCTAAGCCATCTCTAAGAATTACTTTCTTCGAAACTTCAACCTTATTGGTAATTCCGAGCAGAGTGACGGCCATAATAACAACCGCAGGTATAATCATACTATTAAAAATTGCACTACCAGATGTTGTTCCCATTCCGAATGCAAAATTGTCCAATTCCCCTAGCATTATAAGACCAAAGAGCGTAGTGAAAAGTTCAGGCATTGAACTACCAATCGCATTTATAGTAGCTCCTCTAACCCCTTCTGTTAGGTTCCTGCCCAGATAATCTGATGCCGCTTGGAATCCGTCACTTGATCTCCAAATTACTATCATGGCAATGAAAATAGAACAAAATGAAACTATAAGTTCATTCACTTGTAAAACTTTGATTGACAAAAGTAATACTAAATTTTGTTTTCTTATTGTTTAAAAATAATTTCAATCAATAGCAAAAAATTATATTTTTACTTTAATGAATTCCCAAAGACAAAAAAAGGTTTGTTCGCTCCTGCAAAAAGATATATCCAGTATATTTCAAAAGGCTATTAGATTTAGTAACTCATCTAACAAACTTGTATCTGTAACAAAGGTTAAAATTTCACCCGATTTGTCTGCTGCAAAAGTATATATTAGCATTTATCCCTCGAAAAACAAAGATGAATGGTTAACAGGACTTCGTGAAAACAGTTCACAGCTCAAACACGCACTTTCTCAGAAACTTAAAAATGAACTACGAGTAATTCCAAACTTAACATTCTATTTGGATGACTCTTTAGACTATATCGAAAAAATTGAATCATCTTTAAAAGAAGGAAAAAACCCAATTAAAGAATAACTTGAAAGTCTCTCTCTATTTTGCTCTGAAGTACTTTTTTTCTAAAAAAGAAAGGTCTGTTATCAATATAATGAATTTAATTGCAGTTATAGTTATTTCGTTTTCAACAGCTTCTTTATTCATAGTTTTAAGTGCATTTAGTGGATTAAAAACTTTTGGTCTTTCCTTCACAAATAAATTTGATCCTGATTTTAGAATTAAGCCTAAAAATGAAAAAAAAATAATTGTTTCTAATGAACAATTGTCAAAAATTAATTTAATCCCTGGTGTTGTTGAAAATTCACCTGTAATCGAAAATAAAGTGGTTTTAACCTTTAAAGGCAAAACTGTGATGGCTGTTTTAAGAGGTGTAGGTCAACAGTATTCAAAAATAGTCCAAATGGATTCTCTCCTAATTTCAGGAAATTGGCTCGATAATGATTATTCGCAGGTGGTTATTGGTAGCTCTGTTGCAAGGCAACTAAATCTGGGCGTTTATGATTATTCTGATCTTTTGAAAATAACTGTCCCTAGAAAGTTAAATAACTCGAGACTCAATTTTAACCCCTTTAAAAATGAGACTGCATTAGTGTCAGGGGTATATTCTTCAATTGAGGACACGAATAAATTTTATATTTTTTCTAATATAGAGTTTGCTAGAAGAGTTTTTCAAGACAGTTTTAACACATTTGATTTTATTGATTTGAAAATTCAGGGAACTCAAGATATTAAAAAATTAGAAGAAGAAATATTTAAGGTTTTAAATAGACCCGTAAACCTTGAATCAAGAAAAGAATTGAATTCTTCTGTGTATAAAATGATGAATACTGAAAATATAATTTTATATTTTGTTTTTAGCCTTATAGTTGTTATATCTCTTTTTTCTGTGTTTGGTTCTATTATAATTATGTATTTAGATAAAAAAAGGGAGTTTTTTATTTTTCACGCAATGGGAATTGTTCCTAAACAAATCCAACAAATATTCTTTTTTTTAGGTTGTTGTATTTCATGGCTTGGGTCTATTCTGGGGTTTGGCTTGGGTGTTTTTATTATAATTATTCAAAAAACCTTCCCCTTTCTCTACGTTCCATCTACATCAATTGCTTATCCAGTTGAAATTCAATTTGAAAATTGTTTAATTGTAATTTTAACTGTGTTTTTATTAGGGTCAATAACATCTGTTATAGCAACAGCTGATATAAGAAAAAAAGCTTATTTGTCTTTAAGCTAATTGTGATTCATTAAACTTTTTACGTAGATCTTGTAGAGCTCCAATAACTTCTTCAACTGAATTTGAAGAAATTAGTTTTATTTTAAATTTCTTTATGTTTTCAATCCCTTTGAAGTATCTGCTGTAATGTTTTCTGGTTTCATATATTGCAAGTCTTGGTCCTTTCCATTTTACCGACATCTCAAAGTGTCTTTGAACTAAATCTATCTTGTCAATTATTTTTGGTTCTTCTAATTTTTCCCCTGTTTTAAAGTATTGTTTTATCTGATTAAAAATCCATGGATTTCCAATACTTGCTCGCCCAATCATTGCGCCATCTAAACCAAATTTATTTTTCATCTCTAGGGCTGCCTCTGGAGAATCTACATCACCATTGCCAAAAACTGGAATTTTCATTCTTGGGTTATTCTTTACGTCCGAAATTAAAGTCCAATCTGCCCTGCCCTTATACATCTGGGATCTGGTTCTTCCATGAATTGATACGGCGGCTATCCCTACATCCTGAAGTCTTTCTGCAACTTCAACTATTTTGATTGAGCTTTCATCCCAACCCAGTCTAGTCTTGACGGTTACTGGTATTTTTGTTTTTTTTACCATTTCCTTAGTTAGGTTAACCATTAAAGGGATGTCTCTTAATATGCCTGCTCCGGCACCTTTACAAACAACTTTTTTTACAGGACACCCGTAGTTAATATCTATAATATCCGGTTTGGTTTTTTCTACTATCTCAATTGATTTTAACATTGATTCTAAATTAGAGCCAAAAATTTGAATCCCAACAGGTCTTTCTTTTTGATAAATATCAAGCTTTTGAACGCTTTTCGCAGCATCTCTAATTAGACCTTCGCTTGAAATGAACTCGGTATACACAATATCTGCTCCATTTTCTTTGCATAAAGCTCGGAAAGGTGGGTCACTTACATCTTCCATAGGAGCAAGAAGTAGGGGAAAATCATCAAATTCTATTTTACCTATTTTTACCATGAAATTTTACAAAAATAAAAAAAAGGCTGCATACAATAACGTATATTTATAATGATTGAAAATTTAGATGGAACTAATTAGAAATTTTTGTATCATAGCTCATATTGACCACGGAAAAAGTACTCTTGCAGACAGGCTTCTGGATTTTACAGGAACGATTGATCAAAGGGAAAAAAAAGATCAACTTTTAGACGATATGGACCTTGAGAGGGAAAGGGGAATAACAATAAAGTCTCATGCCATACAAATGGAACATGAATATGAAAACAAGAATTATATCCTAAATTTAATTGATACTCCTGGGCATGTTGATTTTTCCTATGAGGTTTCTAGATCGATTGCTGCTTGTGAAGGGGCGTTGTTAGTTGTTGATGCCGCTCAAAGTATTCAGGCGCAGACTATTTCAAACTTATACCTTGCTTTGGATAATGACTTAGAAATAATTCCAGTACTTAACAAAATTGATCTTCCTTCTGCAAACGTCGAAGAGGTTACAGACGATATAATTGATTTGTTGGGGTGTGAAAAAGACCACATTCTAAGGGTTTCTGCAAAAACAGGTGAGGGGGTTGATAAAATTATAAGTGAAATAATTAATAGAATACCTTCTCCTAAAGGAAATGTTGATTTACCTCTTCAAGCATTAATTTTTGACTCTGTATTTAACCCTTTCAGAGGGATTGAAACATACTTTAAGGTTATAAATGGAAAAATAAAAAAAGGGCAAAC
>MDSV01156373.1_pt1 | contig 10038 bp, 10 predicted proteins | sample 810851 | NCBI WGS metagenome assembly MDSV01 (sample SAMN05326640, study PRJNA326480) | marine metagenome | isolation source: seawater | place: Atlantic Ocean: North East | collected 2012
AAAGACTGCAATCACAGGTTTTGCCACAATTAAAAAAGGTATTACACTTAGCAGTGATATCTCTGATATCAAATTCCAAGGCACTGCCACTGACGCAGATAAGTTAGGTGGAGTAACAGCGGCAAACTATCTTAGATCAAATGCGAATGATACAACATCAGGTGTGATTACAGTGGCCAACGATGGCGGTGTTGTTGTTGGTGCAGATAGTGATTTAGCACTTACTGTTGACAGCACTGGTGCAATTATTTCTAACGTTACCTCTGATACAGATATAACCTTTAAAGTTAATGATGGTGGGGTGACCACAACTGTGATGACAATAGATGGATCATCATCAAGAGTTGGAATAGGAACGCTTACACCTACAACAAAACTAGATGTTACAGGAACCATAAACGCAACAGCTTTCACTGGCCCTATCACAGGTGCAGTTACTGGAGATGTTACAGGAGATGTTACAGGAAATTTATCAGGAAACATAACAAGTTCAGGCACCAGCACAATGGGTGCTACAACATTCAGCGGAACAATTACTTCGCAAAACATACAAGGTGATACAGGTAGCACATATAATTTAGGTGCATCAGGTACAACATACGCTGGAGCGTTCGTTGACACAGCCACTTTGACAACAATGACTACAGATGGCATACAAATTACCGCAAATAATATTACAGGAAGAAGGTCAAACGATGACATCAATATCACACCTTCAGGCACAGGCGCAGTTGTGGCCGGTGCAATCAGACTTTCAGGATCAACTATTAGTTCGGATGATTCAACAGGCGTAACTATCAGTGATGAGTTACGTGTAACAAACATAGCGTCGCCGGACTCTGCACAGGTTACCGTCAATGATGGATTGACAGTGACTGGAGCAGTGGTTATGTTGAGCAGTCTACCAACAAGTGATCCAAGCAATGCTGGACAATTATATAACGATTCAGGTACATTAAAGATAAGTGCAGGGTAATAGGGAGTAACAAAAAATGGCGTACACAATAAACAAAACAGATGGAACAATAGTTGCCACGATAGCGGACGGCACTATAGATACATCTACAAGTCTAACACTTTTCGGACAGAACTATTCAGGGTTCGGTGAACTTCTCAATGAAAACTTAGTCAAACTATTGGAAAATTCATCTAGCACTTCAAGTCCAACAGCACCGATTAAAGGGGAATTATGGTTTGACAATAACACTGGACAATTAAAAGTATACAACGGTTCACAATTTGAGCCAACCGGTGGTGCCCAGGCAAGTGCCAGCCAGCCTTCAAATCCTTCTATTGGAGATCTTTGGTTAGATTCAACAAATGATCAAGTGTTTGTTTACACAGGTGATTCAAGAAGCCACCAGATCAATGACGAATGGGAACTGTTAGGCCCAGCATTCACTGCCAGTCAGACACAATCTGGATTTGTAATAGAAACAATAGGTAGTGCAGGTGGCGACAAAGTGGTTGCATCAATGTATGCAGGCACTACAAGGGTAGCTATTTTATCTAAAGAAACATTTACTCCGTCAGTATCACAGACAGGCTTTGCCACAATAAAAGCAGGAATTACATTGAATTCAACACTCAGTGCAGTTTTCGAAGGAACCACTACTGCGGCCTCATCATTAAATGTATCGCAGACCAGTAACACTTCTGCATCGGTAATTGCAGGTGGAAATTTTTTGAGATCGGATGTTGCAGACACGACTGTGGGTGCATTGACTGTAGATACAGATTCTGGAGTAATCATTGGTGACGCCCAAGAGCTTGAGATTACAGTATCAAGCAACAATGTGACATTGGCACAGACATCTGAAGACAAAGATTTTACAATTTCAACAAACACAGGCGGAACACAAACAAACAGACTAGCAATCACAGGTGCATCAGGCGCCATGGCAATCACAGGTAATGTGACAATCACCGGTAACCTTAACATTTCAGGTGAGTACAATGCCACATCGTCCGCTGTATCTACCTATGATGACGCATTCATCAAAGTTAACAATGGAAATTCTGAGGTTGACGCTGGCTTGATTGTTGAAACCAGTGACACAGATGACGCAAGATTATTTTATGAAGTCGGTACCAACAGATGGATGGCAGGAGAAAATCAAAACTATTCGCAGGTCATCACCGACGCAATAGCCACAACAAATGGTGCTACAAGTCAAGGTTCGGTATTAAAAACAGATTCGTCTGGAACCGTCACGCTGGCAGGAGTAACACTATCATCAGTTGGAAGCATTTCGGAAGGTGACACATCAAATGCGGCAGTTCCTACAATTGGGGCTGTTGTAACATTTGGTAATCTATGGGGTGGTTCCGCAAAAACAGTTTCAACGTCACAACCTACGTCCGGTGATGGTGACAACGGAGACTTTTGGTTTGTAAGGGAGGCATAATCCCATGACCACTATAACCAAAACTTTCACATATTCAGGACAATTCCAAACAGCAGAAGTTCCAGCTGGTACTACTCTATTGACTGTCCACTTATGGGGAGGTGGCGGAGGTGCAGGTGGCCCTGATTCTGCTGGAGATGGAGGAGACGGAGCCGCGGGTCATCATGTTACGGCCGCTGATATAGATATGACATCATTTGCTGGCACAAAATTCATTGGTGTGGCCGTGGGCGGCGGTGGTGAAGCTGGTGGTATGGGAAACGAATCGCCGGGAGGAAGAAATGGACAAAGTTTAACAGGTTATTCAGGAGGAACAGGTGGCACATCAGGTAGCGCCGGAACTTCAGGATCTGGAGGTGGTGGTGGCGGAGCAACCACAGTAACAATTTTTGCAACAGGTGAAGCCGCGGACAATACCGTAATAGCCATAGCCGGAGGTGGTGGCGGTGGCGGAGGAACTGGAGAGTCATCAAGAGGTGGCGTAGGAGTCAACACAAACACAGCAACAGCAAGATCACCAGGAACACTAGGAGAGAACGGCGCAGGCCACTCCGGAGATGGTGGTGCAGGTGGTGCCGGTGGTGGTGGTAAAGACGGAGGCACAGGAGGAGCAGGTGCAACAGGTGACGCAGGTGGTTTTGGCGGCAAGTCAGGATCAAACACAGTGCCCAGCGGTGGATCAGCAGATGATGGAGCAAATGCAACTCCGGGAGGTACATCAAATAGTTTTTATGAGACAGGCATTGCAACAGGTGGCAAAAGAGGTGCCGCTGGGGGAGGCGGAAAAGCAGTATTAATTTTCACTATCCCTTCTGCAGTCAATTACAAAGTTGCCGGCGCATGGAAAAACATAGACGACATTAATTTCAAGGTGTCTGGTATATGGAAAAAAATTACACAGGGTTACTATAAAGTAAGTGGTGTATGGAAAGCCATATTCACAGGAGACATTATTTTTACAGGCAATTCAGCCGCTTTTGGCAACAACAGTGGAGGGTTAACATCAGGCACAGAAGGATCAGGAGGACTACCAACCCCGGCCACAATACCATCTGACGCTGGAGACTCCAGGCCTAATCGATTTATTGTTCCAAAGAAAAAAACATATTGGCGCCCCAATCCGCACACAGTGGATGGATTCAGTAAGACCGAGACAGACTTTGGTGTCAGTAAGGGCAAGGGGGTAGTCTGCACAATGATGAACAACACATATGGATTTGGTAGCTTCAGGAATAAAATTTGGCATAAATTTTGGGAAGACGAAACATTTACTAATGGTTACAATCCGATATATGAAAAAGGATATCATATGATATTCAAACCGTTGGTCAGGATAGCTGAAAGCAACAGGTTCGGATCTTCGATTGTGAGGAAAATTTTGGAACACATGGGCAGACACGTGACTGCGGATATGTGGTATGTAATGAAAGGCAAAAAACGTGACACACTAGGCAGAATTTACAGGGCAATATTTGAGCCTATTTGTTGGTGTTTGGGAAAAATACATGAGAAGTTATCAACAACAAAGGCGAATAAATAAGCATAAGGAGTAACCTATTATGACAACAAAACAGGATGTGGCAGATTACATAAATCATAAAGACACCTACAAGGATCTAACACCGGCAGAACTTGCACACATGCAGGAAAGGATCGATCCTTATCTCGCCGATATTTTAATTAAGTTTGTGGGAGATGTTAGTTGGTTGGTCGAAATCAGAGATAACATGTCAAGAGAGGTTACAAATAGAAAATTCTAATAAATGGCTTATAAGATAAACAACACATTTGGAACACTGCTGGTCACATTGGCAGATGGCACGATCGACACAGCAACAACAGATCTGACCTTGATAGGAAAAGGATACGCAGGTTTTGGTGAAAAACTTAACGAAAACCTAATCAAATTACTAGAAAATTTCAACAACACATCAGCACCATCAAATAAAATACAGGGTCAGCTGTGGTACGACAAAACAAACAATCAACTGAACGTATATACAGGGTCAAAGTTCAAACCAGTAGGATCACCTACTCCATCTAGCACACAGCCAAGCAATGCGGTGTTGGGTGATGAATGGTTCGATACCACTAACAAACAATATTACATATACGATGGATCGGCATGGACACTTATTGGTCCAACAACAGTTGCAGGATCAGGGGTAACACAGGTCATTCCTGACACGGTGCAAGACAACACCGGAGTCAACAGATCAATATTGAAATTAGTTACAAATGACAACGTTGTAGGAGTTGTTTCTAATCTAGCATTCACGCCAAGTTCCTCAGAAACAGCGGCCGCGGCATTGATTACAGCAGGATATTCAACAGTAGCACAGGGTATACAATTATCCAGTGCAGTGTCAGATGTCAAATTTAGAGGGACAGCCACAGACTCTGATGCATTGGGTGGAGTTGCGGCGGCAAACTTTTTAAGGTCCAATGCAAATGACACGTCCACCGGTACTCTTGGACTGTTGGTTGACGGCACAACATTGACATTAGGTGCAGGATCGGACATAACTTTCACAATGGCAAGTGATAATCTGACCATAGCACAGACCACACAGGACAAAGACATAGTATTCACGGTCAATGACGGTGGTTCCACGGTCACTTTGATGACTCTTGACGGAGACACAGGAAGACTAGAACTTCCATCAGTTGGAGATCTAAGAGTCAAAGGTAACCTTACTGTTGACGGTGATCAAGTGATCAACAACACAACCACCTTATCTGTGGAAGATAACATAATAGAATTGAACAGGAATGTGTCATCTAACAGTGGCATGCCAAATTTCACTGGATTGAAAGTTAACAGAGGTGAAACATCCACTGCAACAGAACAGGATCTATACTGGGTATGGGATGAAACATTCGCAGATGACGGAACAACCATATTTGGAAACGCAGGCGGTGCCTGGACAGCATTCAAATCAGGAGGCGGAGACGAATTGTCAGCCGCAACACTGGTAGATATCAGAGCAAACATAGTCCACGCAACTTCAACATCGGCCCAATACGCTGACTTGGCTGAGAGATATGCTTCAGACATGTTGTTAGAGCCCGGCGAAGTAGTAATATTAGGTGGGAATGAAGAAGTGACCAAATGCATCAAAGAATTAGATGATGCAGTTTTTGGCGTTGTGTCAGATTCGCCAGCATTTTTAATGAACGCACAGGCAGGCAATAATGAATCGCATCCAATGATAGCATTGAAAGGGCGTGTTTTTGTGAAAATCAAGGGCAAAGGCAAAGCAGGTGATAGGATAGTTTCGGCGGGCAATGGAGATGCACGTGTGGCCAGCATGGACGAATGTACACACTTTAATGTGTTGGGACGATTGATTAGTGATAAATACTCAGAAAATACAGCATTGACAGAATGCGTGATTGGAGTGAAATAAAATGGGATACTTGGCAGGTGATGTAATAACAGCGGCACAATACAATATTTTTGTAAACAACAGTTCCGCGCCTTTTGGATACAACCACTTTGCAGGAACAGGTTCAGGAGAGTATGGTCTTGGCCAAACAGAAATTGCCACGGTGGCAGGCGGCAATGACAGCGCCACTACAATTACAGCATCACAGTTCAACACACTTTTAACTGCGATTGACAATATCGCAAACCACACCAACGACACCATGACTGCAAGAACTTCTGTTGCGGCAGGTGACGAAATAGCGATCAAATCAAATCTAGAGGCAGACCTGGCAACATTGGCGGCTTCAGTAGCGGCAGGATCTCCAAATGCAACTGCACTAACTGAATCATCGGCTCTGCAGACTGTCACAACATCATCAGAAGGTTGGGACTCCACAGCCACACAAGAAGTTTCGGTTACGTTTGCAAATGCCAACACGATGAGACATTTTTTTAACGCAGGCGGCAAAGTGAGAATCACAGTAGGAACTTCTCAAACTAGTACAAGTCCGAAAGATCAGGCGTATATCGATTTAGGCACTGCACTGGGAAACATAGACATAGCTTCTCAGGCCACTACTAGATCAGGATCAGGTGAAACGTTGACAACAAATGGTTTGGCCAACGGATTCCATGATTTGGGAACTGGTTATACATCATTGATTAAACTAACATCTGACAACTCAAATTACACATCAAACAACATTGAGATATTTGCTAAACTAGATGATTCGGTAGGTGACTCAACTGTGATCACAGTCAAAGTTGTAGCTACTGATGGAGCCGCTGACGATCAGTACACATCTCCAAATACGGAATCTCCAACAGTACCAGCAGACATCAAAGACACACCTAAAATTGTTACAACTCTAAAAACATTTACTGTGACAGATGCACAAGGTCTAGCAAGTGCTATCGCACAGTCATCTACTGCAACTGTAAGTAATTCTACATCATAATAATTTTACCTGGTTGAATTTTCACCATAATTATTGTATAATTGTGGTATGGACATTGGCGAACTAAAAAAACAATCTGATCTTTCTTATGATATTACCATTGCAAAACGTAATGCCATTGAGAAAGCAAACACGCGACAGATCATTGTTTATAATGAACATATCTTTCGTGCGGACCCACAAACTATCTGTCTGGTTAAAACATTAAAAGAAGCAGAAGACACATTTTTTATACTAGACACAAATAATAATCCAGTAGAGATAAAAGACCCACAGCATTTTTTATCTAAACTTATACAAAGAAATCAAGAAAGCCTCAGTTCATATCACCAAATGTACAAAACATTTGAACGGAAAGGTGACTAGTGGCTAAAGGCATATTATTATTTTGTTTTAATACAAAAGACACACAATATCATAAAATATTGGAAAAGTGTGTGCATCTCATACGCAAAAACCTTAAATTAGAAATCACCGTTGTCACCGATTTTGAAACATACAAACAATTAAGTCCATTGGGATTCATTAACTACAAATTTATAGAGCCAGAAAGAGGCAATACTAAAATAGGCAAAGAATGGAACAATGTTGATAGACATTTGGCATATGAACTATCGCCCTATGACACAACATTGGTTATGGACATTGATTATTTTTGTTACACTGATAATCTACTACAATTTATGGATTCGGCCTATGATTTTCTCATACCCACCGAAGCATATGACCTGACACAACGCAACTCATTTCATCAACGAGTATGGTCCATGATACCAATGGTATGGGCGACTGTATTCATATTTCGTAAAACAAAAAAAGCAAAGCAAATTTTTGACATGATAAAATATGTAAAGAAATATTATCATTATTTCAATGCGATGTATAGGATTTACACCAAAAACTTTCGTAATGATTATGCTTTTGCCATTGCTTTACAACAATTAAATGGATTTGTTGATTTCGATACCTTTCCTTTTGCTTTATCTACATTACCTCCAGATTGTAAAGTGATAAAATTATCAGATAGTGGAATAGCATGGCAATATAAAGACAAAATTGATTGGATCGAGAACCAAGATGTGCATATCTTAAACAAGGAGATAGCCAATGTCTAAAGGATTTGTATGGTTTGCACAAAATAATGATAAAACTGATTATGTTGAATTATCCATTAAACTTGCAAGAAGTATTAAAAGGTTTAACAAACAAAACAAAATTTGTGTAATCACTGATGAAAAAAGCAAATTTGAAAACAAAGCGATTGATATCGTCAAAATATTAAAACAAGACGATAGTGCTGAACATAAAACTAAATGGGCAAATGAATGGAAAGCATTTAATCTTACACCTTTTACCCACACAATAAAATTGGAATCTGATATGTTTTGGACAATAAACACCGATTGGTGGTGGTATCATTTATGGCAAAACGATTTAGTTTTTAGTGTTGATTGCAAAAATTATAGGGATCATACAGTTAAAGATCACACTTATCGACAAATTTTTGTAAAAAACAAATTGCCAAACATTTACAATGGTTTAATGTACTTTAGGAAATCCATACAGGCACAAAAATTTTTTAAATTTGCTGAATATATTACTAAAAACTGGCAAAAGGCAAAAACAACAATGTTGATCAATTGCCATGATGAGTATCCTAGTACCGATGTTGTATTTGCATTGGCGTATCGGATGCTGGATCCTACAAATAAAAAATTAATTGATTATGAATGGTTTAAATTTATACATCATAAGCCTGCAATACACAGCCTCAAGCATGTTAAAAATCATAATCAATATTTGTATCCTAACAAAACAGGTGATGCAGTATATTTGGGAGAAAAACGCCTGTCTCGAGTGTGGCATTATTTTGATAAGGAGTTGGATGTCAGAACTTCTTAAAGCATTAAGGGCCATGCCACCGATCAAACCCAAAGTACACACTGTTTGTATTGCTGGACAAAATGTGGTTGTAACTTTGGAGAAAAAATTAGAAGTTCAACGACACGGCGAGGGTGCATATCATTGGATATCTGCAACCGAATTTGCATTGAAGCCACCCCCCAAACCAAAAACTGAATACCCAGTGTTACAAAAGACAAAACATGGTTACCGTTTCGAACAAGACGATATACACTGGCCTAACGGGATTGTGGAAGGAGGTGAAGCATGGCTAATAGAAAAAGAGTAAACGATTTAGACTTTGTTTATATCAGCTATCATGAACCTAACAAAGAACAAAATTGGGCTGACCTCAAGAACAAGGTGCCATGGGCCAAACGTGTTGATGGCGTAAAAGGGTTTGACTCTGCACACAAAGTGGCGGCTGAGAAGGCGGAAACTGATTTTTTCATATCGGTTGATGGTGACAACATCATTGACGAAGGCTTTTTACTGGAGACATTAGACTTCGGAAAGACCAATCCGGATGCTGTCCATCGGTGGCGGGCTAGGAACAACATAAATGGACTTGTGTATGGCAACGGTGGATTGGTGGGGTGGCCAAAGCACACTTGTATGAAAATGCAAACACATGAAAACGCTGATTCAGAGGAAAACCAAATGGATTTTTGCTGGGGAGTACCCCATGAAAATCTACATAACTGTTATAGCACAACAGTGATAAATGCTACGCCTCAACAGGCATTCATAGCTGGATACAGAGAAGGTGTCAAAATGAGCACCGAAAAAGGTAGACCTATCACAGCAAAAAATTACAACAAATCGATAGTTCGCAACAATTTAAACATTCTTAGCACCTGGTGTACCATTGGAGCGGATGTTGAAAATGGCAAGTTTGCAATGTTAGGTGCCAGAATGGGTTGTTTCTATACTGTGTTACAACCTGACAATGAATTTTTCAAAATACGTGATCTCGATGAAATGGAGAATTATTTCAACGAAGTCAATGCCGAGAATATCGATGAGGAACTTAAATTGTTTGGCAATAGCCTAAGGCAACAACTGGATATACCAATAGCGGAATATGATGAGGAGGACAGCAATTTTTATAGATTCATTATGCCCCAACATCGCAACAAAGGAGTGCAGGATCGTGAGTACAAGTAATTACAAGTCGGATGCCATGGTGGCACAGAAAAAGTTGGAGGAGATATCTCCAACAATGTGCCTGGCCAAATGGAACCAGGTAAGCCTACATCTACCGACCGGACTGACCAACAGTTGCTACCACCCACCACTGCACAAAATTGACGCAGATGAGGTCAAAAAAAATCCTGCG
>MDSV01175486.1_pt1 | contig 10038 bp, 4 predicted proteins | sample 810851 | NCBI WGS metagenome assembly MDSV01 (sample SAMN05326640, study PRJNA326480) | marine metagenome | isolation source: seawater | place: Atlantic Ocean: North East | collected 2012
GCGGCGGCGGCGACCCGCGTCCCCGCGCGCCGAATCTCTGATCCTCTCGTCCACCGAACCGCCTCCCCTCTCGCTCGTCTCGCCACCGCCCGCGATCGTGCGCGTCGTACCGCTCGTCCGACCGTCCTCGCTCGAACGCGCGTTCGTCCCGTCCATCACCGTCGTCCCGTCCTCGTCCTCGTCGGTCCCAATCGCTCGGTCGTCCGCGTCCCCGCGCGTCGTCGCCCTCCTCGCGGTCGCGTCGACCGCACCGATCGTACCGACCGGACCGATCGTCGCGACGACGATCCTCGTACCGATCCCGTCGATCGTACCGACCGCACCGATCGCGGTCGCGCTCGTACGGGCCGTCGCGCGACATGATTTGAAGACGTCGCGCCCGCGCGCATCCATCCGTCACTCGGTGTCGGCGAGCGATGGCGTCGCGCTCGCCGTTCGGGGACGCCGACAGCGATGAAGACGACGATTGGTTGAACGACGTCGCGCCCGCGTCGAGCGAAGACGTCGGGAACGCGTCGTGGTTGAGCGATTCGGAGGTGAGAGCGGGGACGGGGGCGAGCGAGTCGTCGTCGATGCCGCGGGCGCCGGAGGAGGCGCGCGCGGTGGGAAACGCGGAACGTCGAGAGGAGACGGTGATCGCGCGTGAGGCGACGGAGACGTCGGCGTTCGGCGCGATGACGCCGAGGGCGTTCGGGTCTCCGCGCGCGACGACGCCGACGGCGCGTCAGACGCCGGCGTTTCAGACGACGCCTGCGTCGCCGAGCGCGCAGGAGGTCGAACCGAGCGCGGAGAGCGGGTTCGTCGAGGTTTCGAACGGGGATTTAGGGGCGCTGTTCGGCGGAGACGAGGCGGATGACGATTGGATGTCGCCGACGGCGAGCGGCGCGCGAGACGGCGCGCCCGTCGGGAGCGCGGCGCCGGCGGCGCCGCCTCCGGTGGCGGTCGGGATGGAACAGATGTCGCCGACGCAGGTGGTGCACGCCGCGACTGGGCCGTTTGCGTCGCCGACGACGGCAGCGGATCCGGAGCGAAACGCGCTGGAGCCCGTCGTCGCGGCGCCCGAGCCGCGACCCGCGAGCGCGTACGAGAGCGAGACGTACGCGCCGGCACCCGTGGTGCACGCGCAGCACGAACCGTTCGAATCGCCTTCGATCGAGAAAAATGACGGAATGGATTTCTTTAACGATTTGGATAACGCCGCGGAGACGAATGAAGGCGCGGTGGGCGTGTTCGGCGCATCGTCTACATCCAGTTTCGCGGATGTTCCAACGCATTCGGACGTGCCGGCGTTTTCACACGAGACGCCTGCCGCCGTGGAGGCTCACATGCACGCGCACGAAGAGCCTGAAAAGAAGGAAGATATTTCGTATCAACCGCAGCCGGCGTTTTACGAGGAATCGAACGCGCCGGCGCACGAGTACCCGCAGACGGAATTTGTCGCCGGGGGTGATATTCCTCAACAAACGACACAGTTTGTGGCGGAACCGGTGTACGAACCCGCGGTGCCTCCTCCTCCGCCGCCAGCGCAGACAATACCGCCTCCTCCTTCGCCTCCTCCCGCGCAGACGCCTCCGCCTCCACCTCCTCCGCCTCCGCCGACGCAGGAGGAAAGTTTTTCGCACGCCACCGCACACGAGCCAGTGGCACCCATTCATTCTCAAGAACATGCTCCGGAGACGCAATTCACGCAGCAAACTGAGTACGTCCAGGAGCCGGTGGTGAGCGCACCCCCCATGATTCCAGCCTATTCATCAGAAAATTTACACAGCCAAGTTTCGTCGTCGAATGCAGTGGCGGAGTTACAGACACCTCCTAGACCGACATTCATGGTCCCCGCACCCATTCACGAAACGACGACCGCGGGCCACGGTGGTTTCTCTCAGAATCAAGGGCCCGTACCGTTTACGCCGCCGCCACGCGTGGACGCCGTGTACGAAGCGTACGAGCCGGCGCGCCCGCAGCAACCTCAGAGGTCAGAATACACGGCGGCGCCATCTGCGAGCTATAGCGGCTACGCGCCAGATCAACAGATGGAATACGCAGCGTACAGTGAGTCTGCGACGCAGAAACCGGTGCGATACGATGACGCGGATCGCTCTCCGCACGGCAGGCCGCATCACGTCGCGATAAGCTTTGGTTTCGGCGGGTCGTTGATGTTGTCGGGACCTGGATTTCCCGGAGGCAGAATGAGTCACGGATCGACCATACCGCCCTGTAGCTTGCGGGTGTACTCCGTGAGCTCTCTTCTGAGGGATGGAAGCGTTCTCGGAAACGAATACGTGCGATCGATGGAAGAATCGGATGGTCCGCTCGCAAATCGACGAACGGGTGATGTCATAAAAATGATGGACGCCGCGTTGGCGTCGGAGAGAGATCAAGGGGGTGAGGGCAGGTCGCTTCTGTATAGCGTGCTACAGACGATGCTTCGCCATAAGGGTGATCTCCTCTCTTCGACGGATTTGCTCGGTGAAGGCAAGTCGGGCGCGTTTCGCGAGTTGGCCGCCCTACTCACCGGCGACGCGTCCGCCGCGGCGGACGGCGGTTGGGTGGCGGCGAGCGCGTCGACGTCGCCGCTCAATCCCGCGAGCTCCGTCGACGAGAGAGAAATCATCCGAGTGGAGAGTCTTTTGATCGCCGGCCGTCGCGGGGAGGCGTTAAAAGTCGCGGTCGAGGCGAGACTCTGGCCTCACGCACTTTTACTCGCGCGGCATCTCGGCGGTCAGCACTATGAAGACGTCGTGGCCACCATGGCGAAGAGCGCGTGCAGACTCGGGTCACCTCTGCACACGCTCGAGATGATCATGGCTGGATTACCCCAAGAACTCGCGGTGAGCTCGACGCCGACGCCGGGCGACGCGCACGGCGCGCACGCGCCGAACGCGTCCACGATTCGCGAGTTGCTCCCGCGATGGCGCGAGCACGTCGCCATCTTGTGCGCCAATCCGACGCGCGGGGGCGAGTTCGTGCTCAAGGCGCTCGGCGACGAGCTCGCGCGTCAAAACGACATCGACGCGGCGCACATCGCGTACGCGCTTTCGAACGAACGACCGGCACCGTACGCGTTCAATTCGCGTTTGTGTCTCGTCGGCGCGGATCATAAAAAGTTTCCGAGGACGTACGTCGCTCCGCGCGCTGTGCACCTCTCGGAAATTTTTGAATCCGCGGCGTTGGGCTCAAATTCTCAGGCGCAGATGGCCGCGCTCTTGCCGTACAAGCTCTTGCTCGCCGGCGCCTTGGCCGAGGTGGGCAAATTGCGACAGGCACTGGCGTACGTCGAATCCGTGTTGAAGAGCGTTCGATCGCTGGATCGACACTGCCCAGAGGTGAACGCGGCGCGCGTCGGCGCGTTGGCGGCGCAACTGGAGGATCAACTGCACAATTCGCTCAAGGGTAAGGGTGGTCGATTGGCCGGCGCCGCCGCGGGAGCCGCGAAGTCGCTCGTCAGCGGTGTTCGAGGTTTACTCGACAGAAGCGTGAGTTCGCTCTTCGGCGACGGGGGCGAATTTCAGCAAACGCAATTGCAACCGCCGGGCGAGCCGCGGCAACCTCCGCCCGCGCCGCATTACGCGCACCACGCGCCGAATGCCGTGGAAAGTCACCCGACGACGACGACGACCTCGTCTTCGCCGGCGCAGTACACCGCCACGCACGCGACGCACGCGACGCACCAGCGGACGCCGAGCGGAAGTGGTTTGTTGCGCTCCGTGTCGTCGCTCTTCGGCGGCTCTGGGCAAAAGGCGCAGTCTCCGACTGAACCGACGACGAGCCAAGAGAATGCGTTCTACTACGACGAAGAGCGTAAAATGTGGCTCGAACGAGGGAAAGAACCGCCGAAGGAGGCGCCGCCGGTCGGTGCGCCGCCCGTGAGGACTCCATCCGAGCAGAGCGTCTCCGGTCTGGATTCGACTCTGGATTCGACGGGACCGCCGCCGCTCGCGTCTCAAAACGGGCACTCCCCGCACTCGAAACAAGGCGGCGTTCGCTCGAGGTACGTGGACACGTTTAACCACGCCGCGTCGTCGCACAGCGTTCCTCACGCGGAGAACGGCGTCGCGCCGCAAGGTTTCGTTCCCGCGGCGCCGAACGCGGCGGCGGCGGCGATGAAGACGCCGTCCCAGTTCTTCACGCCCGCGCCGGCGGCGTCTCACTCCCGAGACGAATCCACCGAGAGCCACTCATCCAACGCGTACGTCCCACACGAACGCGACGGTTCGTTCCACGAAGATAGCGGCGGCTTTTACGGATACGCTGATTCCGGGCGGGTTCCGACGACGGAGCCTTCGCCTTCGCCTCCGCCTCCGTCCGCGCCGCCGCCGCCGCCGCCGGGCGCCATCCCGGGACCGCCCGTCATCGACCCAGCCTTGCTCGCCGCGCCATCCCTCGCGCCCGGAGCGACGCTTCCACCCTCCCACCACCACCACAGCGGGACCTCCGCCGAATTAGTCACCGAAGAGCTCCAAGAGCTCAATTTGCAATAGAAGACGCGCGCGCGTCCCGCGACGACGCGACGACCAATCAATCGATCGATGCGGCAGTCATGCTCGCGCGCGCGTCCGCACCGTCGCCCGCGCGATCGCTCCCGCGCGCGCGCGGTCGAGCGGCGTCCAGAACCGTCGTTCGCGCGTCTTCGTCTTCACCGTCGAGCGTCGACGACGCGCTCGCGGTCGTCATCGAGCACGCGCGTCTCGACTCGGCGCGATTGCACGAGGGCGTTCCCGACGATGTTCGACGCGCGATCGATCGATTGATCGACTCTGGACGCGTGGACGGTGGCATCGAGAACGCGGTGAGAGGTGATGGGACGTGGCGGGTGTTTTCGGCGCCGCACATTTCGCGATTGGCGACGCCGTTGGGGGTGAAGTTTCATCCGTTGCGGTACGTCATCGCGGACGGGGACATGACGTCGGACGTTCGACACGGTGGGATCGTGCCGGATGGATGGTTATCGGCGAGCGGTGGGGTGAGGGTGACTCGAGAGTACGAATTGGACGGCGTGATGCGTCCGGCGTGTAGGATTAGCTTTGATAAATTTTGGATTGGACCGGGCGGCGACGCGCCGCGGGAAGAGCCGGGAGACGACGACGAGGGGTTCGTGGATAAAGTGATCGATTTCGTGGGCAACTTGGGATTCTTGGAGACGTTCGCGACGTTTCCCGTCCTGTTTTACGACGAAGAGGTGGGCGTGGTCGTTTTTCAATTTCCTCCTCTCGCCTCAAACATAGCCGCGTATCGCGAGAGTCGGTAATTTATACGTCGCGTTGCATTTCAATGAAAGAATGAATGAATCGTTAGAAAATCGCGTGCCCGGCGAGTTCGCTCAACTGATGCAGTTGCCCGGCCATCTCGGGTACGGGATGACGTCACGAATGTTTTCCATGCCCGTGCAAAGCAAAATAAGACGCTCGAAACCGAGACCGAAGCCGGAGTGCGTCACCGTGCCGAAACGACGAAGGTCCAAGTACCAGGAGTAATCTTCCGGTACGAGGTCACACTCAGCCATGCGGCGCTCCAAAACGTCCAAGCGCTCCTCCCGCTGACTGCCACCGATGAGTTCGCCAACCTTGGGAACCAAGACATCCATCGCGGCGACCGTCTTGTTGTCCTCGTTCAAGCGCATGTAGAAAGCCTTGATGTCCTTCGGGTAGTTGTACACAATCACAGGCTTCTTGAAGTGTTCCTCCGCGAGCCAACGTTCGTGCTCGGTGGCCAAATCGATTCCCCAAGAGACCGGGTAGGCGAACTTCTTGCCGTCGGCCACAGCCTTCTCCAAGAGTTCGATGGCCTCCGTGTACGAAACGCGACCGAACGGCGTAGACGCGATTGCCTTGACGCGGTCGATGCACGTGCTGTCGTACATCTTGGCGAAGAATTCCAAGTCACCGTAGCAGTTCTCGAGGAGGTAGTTGCAGCAAAACTTGACGTAATCTTCCGCGCACTGCATGTCGTCGTTCAAGTCGGCGAACGCGAGTTCTGGTTCAATCATCCAGAACTCGGCCAAGTGTCTCGTCGTGTTGGAGTTCTCAGCGCGGAAAGTCGGGCCGAAAGTGTACACGTTGGACAGAGCGCACGCGTACGTTTCGACTTGCAATTGCCCGGACACGGTCAAGTAAGACTTACCCGCGAAGAAGTCGTCAGAGTAATCGATGGCGCCGTCCTCCGCGCGTTGGATGCCACCAATCTTTCGCGCCGCACGCTCCATCTCCAACAACTCTTGCTTAAGGTTATCCAGCTTCTTCACCGCCTTCTTCACATCTTTGGACTCCGCACCGCTCTCTTTCATCGCCTTGATGCCACTGCCGCACTCGGAAACTTCCGCGCGCTTCGCGTCCAGTTCTTCCGGCTTGACCGCCGGTTGCGCGGATTCAGCCTTTTCGGCTTCGCTCAACAGTGTCGTCACCTGGAACATCTCACCGGCCCCTTCGCAGTCGCTCTGAGTGATGCAAGGCGTGTGGACGTATAAGAAACCGTTCTGGTTGAAGAAGGTGTGCGTCGCGTACGCGAGAGCGCTGCGCACTCGCGCCACGCTCGCGATGGTATTCGTCCGCGGTCGCAAGTGAATCTTTTCTCGCAAAAACTCAAGAGTCTGCTTCTTCTTCGAGATCGGGTACACCGCACCGTCGCACTTACCGCACATCAATATTTTAGTCGCGTGCATCTCGATCGCTTGTCCCTTGGCCGACTCCGGCGGCGCTCTCAACTCGCCCTCGACGACGACGCTCGTCCCCGTGGTCTTCAAATCCCCGAGAGCGTACACGTCTTCCCGCACGATCACCTGCAAATTACCCGGTCCGGACCCATCGTTCAGGGCGAGGAACAACAACGCACCCTTCTCCGCCTCGCGTCCCGTCTTCACCCATCCACCGACGATCACCGTCGATCCGACCGCCGTCTCGGACGGCGTCCGCAGCACCTTTTCGATGGGAACCCGGTCGTAGATTTTCGAGTACTTGTGCGTCTGTCCTCGCAGATCCATCGCCCGCATCGCGTCCGCGACGTCCGTCATGCGTTTCTTTTCCTCTCTCCCTCTCGCGGCGTCGACGGCGTCGATCGACGCGTCGGGAACTCGCGCGCGCGCACCGCCGACACCGAGGGATGGGTGGGGTCGACGAGTCCCACGACTCGGACGAGTCCCGACCGGTGCGCGAGAATCCGACGCGTCGCGCGCGCGCACGCGCGCGCGAGGGGGTCGACGGACGACGCGGATCGAACGAGAGACATGTTCGTCGTCGACGCGCGACGCGCGAGCGTCGACGAAGGACCGACGAGGGAGACGCTCGTCGATAATCCGCGACGGCGCGCATCGGATTCGGACGACCGCGGCGTCTCGATGGACGCGCGAGCGCCCGCGCGAGGGTCGACGGGGCGCGCGGCGAACGTAGAGGTGATGATACGCGTTCGACCGGCGCTGCGGAGAGAGTTGGAGGGGGTGATCGCGTATCAGCGAGCGGTGGCGGCGACGAGAGACGGGACGGCGTGCGCGGTGAGCGCGGGGGGCGAGCGCGCGCTGACGGGGGACGAATCGTTCGTGTACGACGAGACGTCGACGAGTTTTAAGGATGCGGCGCACGGAATGTCGATGGATGATGACGGTCGAGCGCCGAGATCGCACGAGTTCGGGTTCGATGCGGTGTACGACGAGAGGGCGAGTCAGGAGGAGGTGTACGCGAGGAGCGCGAAACCGGCGGTGCTCAACGCGTTGAGAGGATACAACGCGACGGTGCTCGCGTACGGACAGACGGGTACGGGTAAGACGTACACGATGGAAGGAGATCGAGGGACGATGCTCGCGTACGGGCAACAGCGATTTGGATTACCGGGAGATGCGCCGGCGACGGACGGCGCCGAGCGTGGTATCATTCCTCGCGCAATTGAGGACATTTTCGATTACATCGCCGAGGATTCTCACGCGAGATCGAGGTATCTCGTGCGTGTGAGTTATTTGCAGATTTACAACGAGACGGTGAGTGATTTGCTCAAACCCGAGCGGACGAATTTAAACATTCGCGAGGATAAAAAGCGCGGCGTGTTCGTCGAGGGACAATCAGAGTGGGTGGTGCGCACGCCGAGCGAAATTTATGGTTTACTGGAGCGCGGCGCGCAGCTTCGCGCAACGGGGTCGACGAAGATGAACGAGGTGTCGTCGAGATCACACGCCGTGTTCACCATCGTCATAGAACATAGTTTGATCGAGGACGACGAGCCCTTGGACGGATTGGACGCGACGGTTGATTCGCCGGCGCAGAGACAGAGCATCACCGTGGGTAAGCTTAATCTGGTGGATTTAGCCGGCTCCGAGCGCGTATCTCTGACGGGCGCGACTGGTAAGAGGTTGGACGAGAGTAAAAAGATAAACCAAAGCCTGAGCGCGCTCGGAAACGTCATCAGCGCCTTGACGGATACGAAGGGTCGAGCGCACATTCCGTATCGCGATTCCAAATTGACAAGAATTTTGGAGGACTCGCTCGGTGGTAACTGCATCACCACCGTCATAGCCATGGTATCTCCGGCGCTCGAAGCGTACGCAGAAACTGTGTCGACGTTGAAATTCGCGCACCGAGCGAAAGAGATTCAAAACACAGCCATGTTGAATGAGGATTTGGATCAGAAATCTCTCTTGCGCAAATACGAACGAGAACTTCGTCAGCTGCGCTCCGAGTTGCAGACGCGTACGAAAGATTTAGTCGATAAACGTCGTCTTTTAGAAGTAGATGATCAGAGACGGCGCGCGGAAGCAGATAAACTTCGCGCAATCACCGAGCTCGAAGTTCGCTCGCAGCAATTTCTCGTGGAAAAGCAGGAAAAGAGAAGTTTGGAAAAGCGAATCGCCGAGATGCAAAGTCAACTTCTTGGCGGTGAAACGTCGTCGAGTGTGGCTGCGATTCGCGCGGAATACGAAAGAAAACTCAAAAGCATCGAGGCGGAGCGCACCGATGCGAGTAGCTCGACGCGCGAAGTGGAGAGATACAAAGCCGTTCTTCTGAAGCAACGCGACATCATGCTCGGTCTCACCTCGAGACTGCGCGAGCGCGACGAGCGAATAAACACCTTACAGGATGAAATTCGCAGCAACGAGACGCAAATCGCGACTCTAGAAGACGCTCTCGACGAGAAGACGGCTGAACTTTTCGGGATCAAGCGCGCCGCGGTGAAAGAAACTATGCACTCCGACTTGAGTCGAACTCTGCGCGATGCCCTTGGGGGCTGGGTAAACTACGAGTCTGGCTCAGATACGGACCCGAAGACTGCGGGCATGGAGGCCGCCGCTTTAGAGCTCAAATCACTTCGTGCGAAAAACGCACAGCTCGAAGCGCAGAACATCGGTCATAAGACCACTCTGCAAGAGGTTGAAGCGGATAACGCTCGTCTTCGTTTGGAACTTGTCTCCGCTGACCGTCGAAACGAGACGCTCGCAAAGTGCGAACAGCTCGAAGGGAAGTGCGCATCGTACGAGCGCGAACGCACGGCTATTCGAACCATCATCGAATCGAAAATAAGTTCGTTGGCGACGAAGATTGCCGAAACGGTCGACATGTTACCGAGGGAAGTCAAGGAGAACGAAAACTCGGGCGGTCGCATCGTCAAGTTGTCACAAGTTCTCGAACGCCTCGTCGACGCGACCCTCAACGCGCTCGAGGAGGACGACAGAGCGAAAAACGCCATGTGAAGCGAAAAAATGCTGAACACGAGTGTACATTAGCGCGCGCGCGTAGAAAATCACCGACGCCGTCGCGTCGCGTCGTTGTATTTATTACATGTTCAAGAACGGACTCTCGTCTCCGGCCGAAACGACTTAAACTTGGGTTGTCGCGCGAGCACTTCGGGCGATGCCTTATTCAACACCACCGCGATGTGAAACGTGCTCGTGTAATTCCTTAGCGCCGCGACGATGACGGCGTTTTTCGGTTCAATCTTCTTCGCCGCCTTCAACGCCTTCAACGCGCCCTGCGCGTCCCCGATCCCCTCCAACGCCCACGCCCGTCGCACCAACGCCTTACACACCGCCTTCGGTCCCGCCTGCACCGGTCGACGCACGACGTA
>MDSV01188115.1_pt1 | contig 10038 bp, 9 predicted proteins | sample 810851 | NCBI WGS metagenome assembly MDSV01 (sample SAMN05326640, study PRJNA326480) | marine metagenome | isolation source: seawater | place: Atlantic Ocean: North East | collected 2012
ATTCAGGGCCCATAGCTCAATTGGTTAGAGCAACGGACTCATAATCCGCAGGTTCGGGGTTCAAGTCCCTGTGGGCCCACAAATGAGCAGTCATGCATATATTTCAAATCCAAAAAATGATAATATATTTATAAACATTAATGGAGATTTATTTCATAGAAACGAAGCAAAAATTTCAGTTTTTGATAGTGGGTTTTTACTGGGCGATGGTATATGGGAAGGTATTAGACTTCACAATTCAAAACTTGTTTTCATTGATGAGCATCTTGAAAGACTTTTTAATAGTGCTCATGGAATTTCCATTGATATTCCCCTATCAAAAGAAGCTATTATTTTTGAAATAGAAAAAGTTTTAAATAAAAACTCTATGATAGATGATGTACATATTCGTTTAATTATTTCTCGTGGAAATAAAGTTACTCCATATCAAAATCCAAATGCAAATATAGGGCCAATCAATTTTGTTATTATACCTGAACATAAAAAAACTAACCCAGAAATCTATTTAAACGGCATTACAATAGGGAGGGTTAAAACCATTAGGCCTCCTGATAATATTTTAAGTACTCATTATAATACTCTGAGTAAGCTTAATTGTATTCTAGCAAGCATCGAAGCCAATGAACTTAATTATGATGAAGGTATAATGAATGATCCTAATGGGAATGTTAGTACTTGCAACTCCACAAATCTATTCTTTATTAAAGATAGGGAGATTTGGACTTCAACAGGTCAATTTTGTCTTAATGGGATTACAAGGAGTAAAGCAATTTTAATATGCCATAAAAATGGAATTGTTTGCAATGAAACTAATTTCACTTTTGAAGATGTTAAAAATTGTGAAGAAGCTTTTGTAACTGGAACTTTTGCGGGCATTATACCTGTTTCAAAAATAGAAAATAGAAATTTACAATCTACAAATCAAGATTCTATGGTAAACAAAATTAGACTTTTATATAACAAACACATACAAAACAGCATTAGCTCAAAATGATTATAGCTTGCTGGTCTGGCCCAAGAAATATTTCAACAGCTCTAATGAGATCATGGTCATCGAGAAAGGATACATTCGTTATTGATGAGCCATTTTATGCTTACTATTTAAAAAAAACTCAAAAAAATCACCCGATGAAGGAACAAATAATTAAACATTATTCATCAGATTATGAAGAAGTTGTTAATTACCTTACATATAAAGTGCCTAATCAAAAAAATATTTGGTATCAAAAACATATGGCACATCATTTAATTGATTTAAGCGAGATTAACTGGATCAAAAAATGTCAAAATTGCATTTTAGTACGACACCCAAAAGAGGTAATTAGTTCTTATATAGTTAAAAATAATTTGCAAAGAGTTGAAGAATTAGGCTATCCACAACAATATGCAATAGCTAAGTTTTTAAAAAAATCAAATAAAAGATTTAAAGTTATAGACTCCGAAGATTTACTTAAGAATCCTTCAAAAGTATTATCTGATTGGTGTGAAAGTATAAATATTGATTTTGACAAATCAATGCTTCAATGGGAAAAAGGTAATCATCAAAATGATGGTATTTGGTGGAAACATTGGTACGATAATGTTATAAATACTACTGGATTTCAAAAATATCATAAAAAGGATATTAATATTGAGAATAAATATGATTCTATTTATAATGAATCAATGAAGTATTATAACTATTTAAAAGGCGTCTAATGAATTCATTATTAAAATTGTGGTCACAGCCTACATGGATTAAATGGCTTATTTACTTTGTTATAATCTATATTTTATTTTTAATTAAGGAAGCTTTTGCTATTGTGTTGTGGTTTCTTTTTTGTGTTATTTTATACTACATCATTTTTGCTAACAGCGTATTTAAAACAAGGACCTATTATGAAAAAAATAATTTTTAGTTTTTTATTATACACCTTGATATCCTGTCAAGAAAATAGACCACACGGAAACCAGTTTGATCTTCCAGAATTAACAAGGAATAATTTTCTAGTAGGGTATTTGAATGAAAATCGATCTTCATACAGAGTATCTTTTTATGATATAAATATTGATTTTGACGTTAAAAAAAAATCGATAGAAGGATTTGTAAAAATAAAAGCGCAAAGTCTAAGAGATTTAATCAAACTTCAAGTTGACTTAGATGAAAATTTAAATATAAATAGTATTGTTTTAAATAAAGCTGAGGGATATACAAACTTAAAATATTCAAGAGAGTTAGATGCGGTTTTAATTGAATTCCCAAATACCATAGAAAAAGATAATATTTTTGAGTTTACTATTAATTATGATGGGATTCCTCAAAGCGCAGATAATCCTCCGTGGGCCGGTGGGTTTACATGGTCCAAAGATAAAGATGGTCGAGATTGGGTTGCTGTTTCTTGTGAAGGTGAAGGTGCAAGGATCTGGTGGCCAAATAAAGATCATATCACCGCTGAGGGGGATAGTGTAAGAATGGTATATACTGTTCCATCAGATATGGTTGCTGTAGGTAATGGTAAGTTAAGAAGTGTAAACAGTGAAAATGGTAAATCAACATATGAATGGTTTGTTAGCAACCCAATTAATAATTACAACATCTCAGTTCAAATCGGAAACTACGTAGCAGTTCAAGATACTTTTATGAAAGATAATACAATTCATTATATGGATCATTACGTATTGGATTATAATAAAGAGCTTGCTTCAAATTATTTCACTCAATCAAAAGAGGTTATAAGATTTTATGAAAAATATTTTGGCGATTATCAATGGTATGAAGATGGCTACAAACTAATTGAGGTGCCTTATTTAGGTATGGAACATCAATCTGCAGTGACTTATGGTAATGGATTTAGTATTTATAATGGAGTACGAAGCAAAAGTTGGCCAATGTATGGTGTAATAGACCCTCTTATTATACATGAAACAGGTCATGAGTGGTTTGGAAATAGTGTTACTGCAGCTGATCCAACTCATATTTGGATTCATGAGGGATTGCAAGTTTATTCAGAAGCAATATATTTTGAAGATAAATTTGATAGTTATGAGGTTGGAGTTCATTATCTAAACTCTTTAAAAAATAGGATTGTAAATGAAATTCCTATAGTTGGTAATGAAAATGAAAATCATTGGGCTTTGCATGGAGATACTTATATGAAAGGTGCATGGGTAATGCACACTTTGAGAAGTGTTATAAATAATGATGAAATATGGTTTGAAATATTAAAGGAATTTATGACAGAAAACGCAAAAGGGTTTGCAGACACAAGAGATTTTTTTAATAAAGTGAACGAAAAAACAGGAAAGGATTATTGGTATTTTGCCGAACAATATTTTTATTCACCTAATCAACCAGAGCTAGAATATTATCAAACAAACTCACAATTTTTTTATAAGTGGGACAATGTAAATGATAATTTTATTATGCCATTAGATCTACTTGTTAATGGACAAAAAGTAAGGATTTTACCTAGTAAAAATTATCAATCTTTTGAAATAAGCAAGTATTCACAAATTGAAGTGATGGATTGGAAATTTTATGTAATGCCGAAAGAGAAAGAATAGTTTTTTATGATAAAAAAACTTAATGCAATCATACTTTTAATTTATTGTATTCATGCACAAGAGCATAAATTTGATTTGAGTCTTTTGACAACACCCAAAACAGATATTATTCCTATAAACACAAAATTTAAAGGGATGTATGAAAACAATTTTTTGGTCATACCAGAATATAAATATCAGAAAAACTCATTTACTTTTTTTTCAAAAAGCTTAATAGGAAATGAAAGAAGTGAAATTGATAAGCTATACTTTAGCTATAAAACTAATCATTCAGAATTAACTATCGGAAAATTTTTTAGAGATATAACCTCAGAAAATTCTGATTTCTCATCAGGTTCATTGATTGAATCTGAAAATTCCTTTAAACCTTGGAGAATAAATATTGCTTCAGAATTTTCAATAAAAGATATATTATTTCAAGCTGATTTTTCGCATGCGGTTTTAGATGAAAATTCTACCTATTTGCGCAATCCTTACATTCATGAAAAAAGTCTATATTCAAATTTTTTTATAAAAAACTCTAAGTTCACATTTGGAATAGTGCACAACACAATCTGGGGAGGTAAAGTAGAAGGTTATGGTGATTTAGGAGGCTCTGTTGAAGATTGGTTGGATGTAGTTATTGGTGATCCTGGAAATGAAGACAAACCAGATGGTGAACAGGTCAATTCTCTTGGAGATGCGTTTGGTGTTTTTGATTTTGCAATCGAATTTATTAAAAAAGAAAAGAATATTCGGTTATACCATCAACACTTTTTTGAAGATAATAGTGGTCTAAAGTTTGATAATCTGCAAGATGGTCTATATGGTTTAGAGTTTTCAAATGAATCTATGATTCTACTTATTGAATACTTAAATACTAAAAACCAAAGTGGTAATATCCACCCCCCTGGTTTAGATAGCTATTATTGGAATATGATTTATACTGAAGGATGGGTTTACAATGAAAGAGTAATAGGGAATCCATACATTCATCCAAATCAAAATAGAGTTGTTCTTAATTATTATTTTTTCCAGAAAAAATTTGAAAATATTTCTTTAGACCTTTCATACATAAATCATAAAATTTTTAAATCGTATAATGGAACTAATAATGATAAGCCTTTTGATTTATCGAATGATTTTCAAAAAGAAAATCAACATTTTCTTATTGGACTCAAAACTAGCTTTAAAGATATTGATTTCAAAATATTAACAGATATTGAAAGTCAAGACACTATGATATCTTTAAACATTTTCATTTAACTCGGAAATACTAACTACTGAAGTTCCTTCTTTGGCCACTGCTAAACCTGCAGTAATATTTGCAATATTTGCACTAGAATAAATATCTAAACCAACAGAAAGCCCAAGAGCTAAGGTAGCTATTACGGTATCTCCTGCTCCAGATACATCAGGGTTCTTAACTAATCTACCATTAATATGATGATCTTCAGTTTTACTTATTATAGAAATACCATCTTCACTTTTAGTGGCGACAATATGTTCAAAATCATATTTATTCACTATTTTTTTACAAATATCAATTAGATGATTTTGATTTGTGATTGTTATACCGCTTGCATCCTGAATTTCTTTTAAATTGGGTGTAATTATACTGGCACCCTTATATGAAGAAAAATTGAGCTTTTTTGGGTCTACAATGATTTTAATGTTATTTGACCTAGCGATTTCAATTATGATTGGAATTAAATCTTCCGATAAAAAACCTTTATTATAGTCTGATAATATGAGTAAATCACAACTAGAAATTTGCTTTTCAAATTGTGAAATATCTTTATCAGTAAAATTAAATTTATAGTTATGGTCTTCTTTGTCAATTCTTGCAATTTGAAAATTATTAGAAAAAATCCTCTTTTTTGAAATCGTCTTAAAATTTTTATTTTTTATTATACCGGTATTTGAAATATTTTCTTTTTCTAATAGATCATTTATGATTTGAGCTTCTTTATCTTCTCCTAACATACCAATTATATTGACATTACCTCCTAAAGATTTAATATTATTTGCAACATTTAGAGCTCCGCCTAAAATATTTTTTATATCGGCATTTTCAATAACTGGCACTGGTGCTTCAGGAGATTCTCTAAAGGATTTGCCATAATAGAAAATATCTAGCATTAAATCTCCTATAACTAGAATTTTGGAAGCAGAGAAATCGTAACTCATTTTATTTTTCCTTGATTTAGTATTTTCTCTTGAAGGCTCTTTAGGATTTTTCTATCCTCTAAAAACTTTTTATTTATTATAGTTAAATCATCATCAAGCTCATATACAAGTGGAATTCCAGTCGGCAAGTTTACTGACATTATTTCTTCATCATTTAAGTTTTCAATAATTTTAATAATTGCTCTCAAAGAGTTGCTATGAGCTACGATTAAGTTGTTTTGAAATCTATTCAAAATACTGTTTTGATATTCACGCCAAAATGGTTTTAATCTTTTAATTACGTCCTTTAAACTTTCTCCTGATGGAAGTTCATCTTTAATATTATCAAATTTTGAATTAAATCTTGGATGTCTTGGATCGTCATTTTTAAGTCTAGGAGGAGGAATATCAAAACTTCTTCTCCATATAAGTACTTGTTCTTCACCATATTTTTCAGCAGTCTCAGATTTATTTAAACCTTGAAGCGAACCATAGTGTCTTTCATTTAGTCTCCAGTCATATTTAATATGGTCTAAATTAAAATTTATATACTTTGCTACAATGTTCGAGGTGTGTTTAGCTCTTTTAAGCAAAGAAGTATAAACTGAATCAATTATTATTTCACTTTCAATTATTTTTTCCCCTGCAGATTTTGCTTCTTGTTTTCCAGAATCTGTTAATCCTACATCTTTCCAACCTGTAAATCTATTTTCTAAATTCCATTGGCTTTCACCATGTCGAAGTAAGATTAATTTCATTGGATTAAATTAATCTGAATTATTATCAACTATAACTAATATAGCTGCAATATTTGTTAATACTGATAATATGTCTGCAGTGAAGGCTGCAACATTAAACTCTGAAGGGCTTGGGTCAACAGGAACAAAAATTGCATCTCCAGGAAATACTCTCTTAGCTCTTCCTCTAAAAAGATCAGCTTTTTCTATTTCACCATTGGCTCTAAGTACATAGGTATTTTTTTTCAAACTATTAGGTTTATATCCACCAGCTAACTCTATTGCTCTTGACATACTCATTGAATCATCAGAGGAATGAGCTACAAACCCAGGATTGTAGACATTACCGTCCACTCTAACCACATTTGTTTTAGGTAGAATTGTAATAATATTTTTATCTGCTATTTCAAATGAAAGGTCAATATTACCAACAAGAGCAGATTCTATTAATGTATTACCTTCTGAATCAAAACTTGTGAAATCTTTAGAAACTGAAACACTGTTAATAGATCCCATTGGTGAAATACCATTAGCAATTTTAATTGCATCATTTAAAGTTGTTCCTTCTTTTAACGGATATGTTCCAGGACTATTTACTTCACCCTCTATAGTATATGTAAAGCTATTTTCATAGTTTGAATTTTCATAAACAAATACTTTGTCATTAATATTTAACTTAAAATTATCAGAATCAGCATAATCAATAACAAATTCTAAACCATAAAATTGGTTTTCATCCTGCCTTAGCACTACAATTTTATCGTTTATAGTTTTTCTAAAAATTGGATCTTCAAAACCGCCAACAATGCTAAGCAATTCTTTCAATGAAAGCGCTTCAAGCTGTTGCTCTTTTGAAGATGAAAATAGATTTTTATACAATGGATATTCCCCTGGAAAATTAACTCTTCCAAAAACAGTCACTGAAACACTATTATTGCTTATAGGTAAAATATTGATTGTTGATCCGTTATTTAAAGATATTTTTGAAGCATTTGATAAACTTATAGTCTTTCCTGTTCTAGCTGAATCATCAGATGTTCTTCTACCCATAGGAATAATTTCATTAACTATAGCTTTATTGCTGGAATTTGAGGTTAGGCCCCCAGCATAATTAATTAAGCTGTTAATAGTTTCATCTGCTAAAAGTTCATAATATCCTAAATTATTCAATTCACCTTCAACTAACACCCTTATTCCAACAGGAGGCACATTAATAACATCACCATTTAAAAGTTTTTGAGAGGAAAAATTACCTAGGCCACTATTGAAAAAAGTATACAAATCTGTAGAAGAAATAATTTCTCCATTTCTGATAAGTTGAATTTCTCTCAAGCTACCATTCAATGTAGGACCGCCTGCTTGAATCAATGCTGAAAAAATATCAGAAAAAGGATGTATTAAATGCACACCAGGGCTTTGCACCTCACCAGAAAAATATACATTCAAAGATTTTAAATTTGATACTTCAATCATTAGGTCTGTAGTTGATACTTCTTCTTTTAATGTAGAGTAGATGTTTTGTAACCTATCTTTCAGAACTTTTTCAGCTTGAACTAAAGTCATATTTGAAACATTTATAAAACCTAAATTTTCAAAATAGATTAAGCCTTCTTTATTGACAGTAATTTTTTCTCTGGAATTGACTTCTCCCCAAAGAGATAAAATTATTTCGTCACCTGCTCCGAGTCTATAATCAGCAGATGTTGGGGTATTATCAAAAAAATTAATTTCATTTTTGAAATAGCTATAACCAAAATAGAAATCGTTGTTATCAGATATAACATCTTCATCAGCTATGATAGTGACTTCTTCAAAATCCTCATTAGCTAAATTATTTTCCTCTTCAATTAAAAGATTAGTATCAGATATTTCACTATCCTGAGAAAGTTGACTTCTTAATAAATCAAGTTGATCGTTACTCAAGGTTGTCTGTGAGAAAAGTATTGAAAATAATATTATTGGTAGTAATCTATAGTTCATTAGTTATTTCCTTCAATTTATTCTAAAAATTTAAAAAGTAATATCTTTTAAAAAAGGTAAAGTTTTATCTTTTTTGGAAAGCTCATATTCTTCCAAGTTAAGATCAAGTTCAAGATTGATATCTTGATCAAAAAAATTAACTCCAGCATCAAATTCAGGATTATAAATTTCATCAAGCGCATAATTGAAAACAACATTTTGAGTTAAAGTTATATATCCGTGAGCAAAACCTTTTGGGATAAATAGCATTTTGAAATTTTGATCATTAAGTAAGAAAGTTTCACTTTTTAAATAGGTTTCTGATTGTTTTCTTAAATCAACCACCACATCTAAAACTTCGCCCTTTGGAACCCAAACCAATTTTGATTGTTCAAACGGCTTTTTTTGAAAATGAAGACCTCTAATGCACTTTTTTTTTGAAACTGCCTGATTAATTTGCTGAACTTTAAAATCTAAAAATTCTTCTATTTTAAATAATTCCATAAAATATCCCCTTGAATCGGAATGAATTTGAGGATCTATAGTTAAGACTCCGTTTAATGAGGAACTATTTTTTTTCATAATCAATTATTTGTTGTCTAATCCAACTGTCTACAGACATTGTTGGTTTCCAATTTAATAAATCTTTTGCTAAGTTTATATCTGCAAGTGTCTCTTTAGGCTCTAATACAGGTTCAATGTATTCTTTTTCTACATCAAAGAGGTCAGCAATTTGATTAATTGTCCTATTGTCTCCATTACCAATATTTAGCACTTCTCCACTACCAACTTTTTGTGACTTTGATGCCAAAATATTAGCACTCACAACATCTCCTACATATGTAAAATCTCTTTTTTGTGTTCCATCTCCTCTTATAGTAAGGGGTTTGCCTCTAAGCATTTGATCAAAAAAAATCCCTATAACTAAAGAATATGCTCCTCCAACATTTTGGCCTTCACCATAAACATTAAAATATCTTAAAGAGACTGTTTCGATATCATAAACTTCTGCAAAAGTATTACATAAAATTTCTCCATAATATTTTTGTGCACCATAGGGTGAAAGAGGGTTTGATTTAAAGCTTTCTTTAAGTGGCATATCATCATTGTTACCATAAACTGATGAAGAGCTACTATAGACAAGTCTTCGGACATTAGCATCAACCGAGGCTTTTAAAATATTAGCGGTAGATAATGTATTATTTAGTTCATAGCCAACAGGATCGACTATTGAAGGCTGAACCCTTGCTTTTGCTGCTAAATGAAAAACTGTATCTACTGAGTTAAGAATTTTTACTACCTGATTTAAATTATTAACATCGGATAAATCTAAGTTATGATAATTAGCTTTTTTATTGATTTTACTTATATCATTTAAATTATTATCTATTACCTCAACTTTATAATCTAAATCAATCAACTTATTGACAAGATTAGAACCTATAAACCCTGCTCCCCCTGTAATAAGAACTTTCATTGTTTTTTTTGAATTGTTTCAATGATCAAACCTATATCGTCCTTACTTAGGTAAGGATGCATAGGCAAACTGACAATTGAGTGCGATAAATTTTCAGAAATAGGTAAAGACCCTTTTTGGAAACCTAAGTATTTAAAAGCTTCCATTAAATGAATTGGGAACTTATAATATATA
>MDSV01087108.1_pt1 | contig 10037 bp, 6 predicted proteins | sample 810851 | NCBI WGS metagenome assembly MDSV01 (sample SAMN05326640, study PRJNA326480) | marine metagenome | isolation source: seawater | place: Atlantic Ocean: North East | collected 2012
TTATGGTCATAATGACCGGTTATCGTTACCTTGTTTCCTGCATTTTCCATGCCAATTGGTTCTATTTGAGTTAAAAACATGGTGTTTACCTAATAAAATCAAATAAAGTTTGCTTTCCTATCTTAGAAAAAGTAGCTTGAGAAGCTTCTTTACTTAAAATAAGCATCTGAAGCCTAGTAATAAGCTCCGCTAAATCAGCATCGCCTAAGTCACCAATTTTTTCAGTGACAAGAATTTGACGCTCAGCCAGTATCTCTTTTTGTTGGCCGAGTTTATTCATTTGGGCTCCCACGACAGCCAATTGATCTCCAAGATGGGAGGTGGCATTTTCGAGAAAATTCACTGAAGAAGAAATTAATTGATCAGTATCTGTAATGTGTCTCGTAGCTCCGACCAGTTCTCCCATGCCGTCGTAGCTATCAAATTTAGCATAAGATGTTACGTCGTCCGTACCAAAGTCATTTCCTTTGATTTTGATATCCTTCATGACAATTTCACCAGCGAAATTTTCTTTTAGGACAATGGCACCAGTTTCAGTATTTTCTGTCGCTGTAATACCCGTAAATTCTGTGTTTTTGTTGATTTCTGCTACCAGGCTGGAAACTTTTCCCTGAGCAACTGAGGATGTAATGGCTACTCCACCCTTGCTACCTGTCAGTGTGAATGTCCACTCTTGTGGGTCAGGTGGTAAAACAAAGTTAATTTCAGCATGCCCAGCAGCTGAACCTTGTCTTTTAAATTGACTTGCTGTTTTAACGGCATTTCTACTATTTTCAATGATTTCAAAAACTGATTTAACCCCAGATTCTGTAGGCACCGCCATAAAGGTTGTTCCACCATCCACAGATGTTTTGACTTTCATGCTTTCAGATATTTGGACCGTATGTTGACCTCTATCGCCTACGTAATTCACACTTCCATCTAATTCTTTCTGAAAGGGGACAAGATTTGTTTTAAAACCTGAAAATACCGCTTGCCCTTGTGCATCTCTATTATTAGCGATTTCTACAACAACTTCGGTTAGAGCATCAATCTCTTTTAAAATAGCAGTTTCGTTTACGGTGCCGCTTCCAGCTTGAATAGATAATTCAGTAATACGCCTTAATGTATTAACCGTCTCTTGGATACTTACATCAGCTAATGATAATCTCGCATCAGCTGCATCAGCGTTATCAGTATATCTTTGTAAAAGTTCTTTTTGCTCTTTAGCTACTGATAAACTGACAGCAGCAACTGGATCATCAGAGGCAGAAAGAATATTCTTTCCGGTCGAAACCTTTTCTTGGATTTTCTGTATTTCAGCATCTAACTTTGCAAAGTTATTGATAGCTTGCTGATTAAATAGTTTCTGACTTATTTGCATTTATGACCTTAAACTGATTGTAGTAATGTATCAAAAAGTTCTCTAGCGGTCTGCAAGATGCGTGCCGAAGCCTGATAAGCCTGTTGTTGCTCTATTAAATTAGCGGCCTCGGTATCTAGGCTGACGCCTGAGAATTGGGCCTCTGCTTCTGCAGTTGCACTCATTTGGGCGTCTGCTGCATCTTTTGACAAATTAGCTGAATTCACGCTTGAACCTACTTTAGAAACTATTTGAGAAAATATTTCCTGGAAGCTACCACTTCCTGCAGAATAAGCGTCCGAATTTTGTTTTGCTAGAATAGCATCCAGGTTACGAGCATCACCAGCAGAATTTACATTAGGAGAAATGAAAAAAGAATCATCTTTGGTCGCTTTTCCTGTGAATTGAAGTTTTTGACCAACTGCTTCTGTTGCCCGGGAACCGTCCAATATTCTAGTAGCTATAGAATGTCCGGTATTTGTATCAAATATTTCAATAAGAGTACTTAGATCATCTATGACTTTGACAGTAAAATCTTCTTCAGCCGGGATAGAATTAGGTACAGCCAGGTCGTAGTTAGCAGCCAATTTTCTAGATCCTGAACCTGTAAGGAGAACGATTAGATCTTCATTAGGAAGATTTGAGAGTTTAATCCTATTTTCGGCTAAGCTAGATCCCGAAGCAGTTATTTGAATGACTTTATCTGTTTTTGAAGTTATATCCAGATTTTGACCAGAAAGCTCCAACTTATAATCAAGTACTTTAAAACCAAGAGATTCCGTGTTTGAATCTGTGGGAAGAGTCAAAGTTCCTGTGTTTGAAGAGGATTTTAAGATAATCTTATTGGTAGTCTTTGTAGTTGTTGTAGATCCGGTATCAGAAAAGGTTGCCGATAAAGAACCACTTGAAGAGCTTAAGGAGTAATTAGTACCGTTATACGACAAAGTGATCGTCACTGGACTACCATTAAGTGTGGTACTCAAAGTTTTTGGATAATCCGCTCCGTTAGTAGACAAAGTAATGGAGGATCCTACTAAGGTTCTGGTTGGATAGGTAGTATTAGTTCTTAGGCCAAATTTCTTGGCCGCATCAACATTGTTGGCAACCTTTGTGGCATCACTAATTTCAATCTGATCGCCAGATATTGTGCCACCCGTTGCAGCTACTTGCAACCTACCATCTTTATCAAAATATGCTGAAATTCTCCCAGCTTCTCCACCAGTAACGTCAATTTCTGGATTGGCTTTTGTTTCGGGGTTTTCATATGAAACTGTTATTGCATAGATTTTCCCTTCATAAGTTACTGAGACTGAATCCCCATTGTTAGGCAGTGTCATGGCAACTGAAGAGGTGATATTTGTTAATCCATTCGGGGCTACATTTCCAGACAAATTCGATACAGTGAAAGTTCCATCTGGTGATTTTTCCGTGACTTTTAGGCCTGTTGTTGTTCCATCAGACTCTATAGTAAACAGTGGATTCCCAGTTTTATCAGAAACTAACAGCTTTCCAGGTGAATCTAGTCTAATTACTTCTCCATTGGATCCCTGGAATTCTCCAATTCCAGGATTTGTTAATAATCTATCTCTAGCCTGTGCAGCAGTTTCACTGCCGTTGGCCGTATAGGTGAATGTCCCACCTTCCAGATTAAAAATAGCAGTTTGATCATTTGTAAAAGAACCTGACATAGCAAATTTAGCAATGCCTGCAACGCCTCCAATGGCAGACACGCCGGATAAAGAGGATACTGCACCTTGGCTCCGTATATTTTTTACGATGGCTTTAGCAACATTGTCTGGTGAGGGAACAGTAATATCCTTGGTATTCACCGTAGCAGAAATTGTTGAACCTGTTCCCGTTGTTGGAAGAGATAGTGAGAATGATCCAGCGGCAGCAACAGCATCTAGTCCATTAGGATCAGAGCTATTTGTATCAACTCCGTCAATAGAATGAAATGTCACAGAATTTTTTTCACCGGTGGTGCTAGGTATAATGGTTACCAGCCCCCCAAGTCTTGAGTCAGCACTGCTATTTGTGGCAACACCTGCAATATCAGCGGTAAAAGATGTACTCGATCTTAATAGAAGTTCGCCACAGTAGCGTGCAGTATCTAAGGCTGTTCCTGTAACTGATGTTGTTGTGGAAGTAACAGAATTCGGAGGGATGTTTCCAGCCAAACCAGCGACTGTAAAAGTACCGTCGGGATTACTTTCAGTTACTTTTAACCCTGCGCCCGTGCCATCCGATTCAATCTTGAATAAATGCTTTCCATCTTTATTTGACACTTGTAGAACACCGGTTGAAATAACCTTTAGTGTTTCCCCGGCAGAGCCTTGAAACTCACCGCTTCCAGGATTTGTTAATAGACGGTCCCTGGCTTGAGCAGCTGTTTCGTTGCCATTTGCAGTGTATGTAAAGGTACTACCTTCAAGTGTGAAAATTGCTGTCTGATTATTAGTAAAGGAACCTGACATTGAAAAGGTAGCAACACCGGCAGTTCCACCATTGGTTCCACCTAATAATACCACGTTACCCATCGGTTTTGAAAAGCGGTCTGTTAATCTGGTTGATAAGGTTTTCCCAGACTTATTATCGAAATCGAAATTCAATAATTTTATGTCTTCCCCAGCATTACTTTCCAAAATTAATCTGCCTTTGTTACTGGAAACAGTGGCCGTGACACCTGTCTTAGGGGTATATTGATTAATTTTTTCAGCTAGGGCTGATAGGCTCGTGGAAGACACTACGGCTTCTATTTCAGCATAATCATTGCTTTTAGAGCCAAGTTGAAATTTAACTGTACCACCGCTGCCTTCATGCCATAACTCAACTCTGGTTTCTGCAGATGCAGTTATCCCAGTTTGAGATAAATTATTTGTAATCAGTTCTGCCCCATATTTTGCAGAAGACCCAGCCGGGATTTTCAATTCCTTTGATTCATTTAACTTTAAGTTCCAATCATTGGTTGGACTAAAAGGTAAAAAGGTAGTGCCAGTAACTATACGAGATGATGCTCCATCTCCGCCAAGAGAAATAGTTTGATTTGTATTAATGCTACTTCGATCGATCTCCATTCCCCGATAACCAGTTTGATCCATAGAATTGAGATAATCTCCTCTATAAGATGCTCCTTTATTAAAACCATTTCCCACAGTCATAAACTCTGCGATTTGGTCAGTAGAAAGAGGCGATCCTGCTAGGTGCCGACCTTCCTTAGTAAATATTTGCAAATCAGATGCGGTTGTTCTTGATTTAATACTAGCTCGGGAAGTACCAATTGAACTGCTAAATACTTGGAGACTTTGATCACTGTTAAAGGAACCTGAAGCCAAAGAAATTGTTAAATTTCCACTTCCGCCACTAGATTGCATTCCTAAGCTTTGAAGAGTTTGCCCGGATGTATTTCTAATAGTTCCACTGTTGAGCCTTTCAGAGATGTCTTTACTGTCTTGCCATGAGCCTGCTTCGCCTGGCATGTTTGTAGCAAAAGAAACATCAAATGTATGAGTGGCCCCTCCATCAATGCTCACTTTTAGGGTAGAGGCATTTTTAAGTTCTTTATCTGGAATGGAGAAGGTAAGTTGAGATTGTTGAGTAAGACTCACAATTTCTACTGCGGGACTATTTGCCGGAACAAAAGCAATGGCGCCATTCTTAACAAAATTAGAAGCTCCAACTGAGCTCATTGAGTTTGATAGAACATTTTCAATTGCGCTGAGATTGGTTGTATCGGGGGATAATTTTTCAGTTATTAATTCTATATTTGAATTATTTTTGGTATCAGCAAAAACAAGGCTTGCTGCTGCTGCTGCTATTTGATCCCCACTTTTTAAAGAAAACTGGAGATTTTTTGCAAAACCAGCTGATGGTAAGATAAAGAGCTCATCCCCATTTCGAGGAGTTCCGGATAAGTTGATACGCATGCCGGGAAACTGAATATTAGTGGTTCCGGATCCCAAATTTTCGCCGAACTCGCTGTGAGCATTCCATATTCCATCTTCGCCATTGAATCTTAAAGTTATATTCTTAGGAACCACTTTTTGGATATCCAAAATATCTAATTCTGCCGAAAATGTACCTAAATTAGCCATTCCTTGACTGATTTCAAAGCCCTTAGAAATGAATAGATCTATTCCTTTTGAACCTTTTAAATCTAATCCTTCCTTATGTTGTGCATTGAGAGTATTAGAGAAAACAAAGGCCATTTCATCTAAGTCATTTAGCGTTGTGTGGCTCATTATAAAGGAGTCACTTAATCCTCTTAAACTTCCATTAACCACTTGAGAGGTAGGGGTATTTTTCCCTCCACTAAATATAGAAAAGGCTAAAGATCCTAAATTTTCTGAAACAGACATAAGATTGTTGACGGTATTAGCTACTAAAATGGGCCCATTTTGTGATTTCCCAAGCCGGACTGTTGCTGTTCCACGAGTATCTAATTCAGTTGTAACTTCAATAAGCTTGCTGATTTCATCAATGACTACATCTCTATTATCTAACAGCGAATTATTACTTGAACCACTAGCCGCTAGAAGTTTTTTATTTATGTTTGCTAGTTCGGTACTAAGCGTGTTGATAGAAGTAATATCGATTTCTGCTTGTTTTAATATACCGGTCTTTACCTCTTCGACAACTTGGGCCGTAGATCTAAATGTGCCTGCCATTAAATCACCAATTTCAAGGGCTACGGTTCGAGGAGCTACATCACCTGGTGCTGCTGCTACTTCCTGAAGGGAGTTAAAGAATCTTCCCATCACTATTCCCAGATTAGAATCTGAGGGAAGCATCATGTCTTCTAATTCTTTAAGTTTATTTAGGAAGGAACTTTCAGCCTCATAGTAAGCTGTAGCACTACGATTGCGATCAATTAAATAGGCATCAAAGGATCGTCTAATAGCATCAACTCTCACGCCCAATCCTGATTGATTGGCAATTCCTGTAATACCGCCTTGACTTGCAGTGATTTCTTCTAATCCTGCTTCCCGCCTTTTATATCCATCGGTATTTATATTAGCGATATTTTGTCCTGTTACCGCTAAAGATTGGCGGTAGGACTGTAATCCGCTCTTTCCTATATCGAATAGACTAGACATCTGGTGTGTTCACCGATTTGGACATATAATCTTTAAATTGTAATTTAATCGCCTCTGCTATCCCAAAACTAGCATTTGTTGAGAGAGTTCTACTCCATTCTTGATCTAGAAGGGATTGATATGTTTTTTGTGATGAACTATCAAATATACCTTCGGCAAGCTTGCTTTTGTGGGCCTGCTTAAGCATTTGCGCAACGAATAAAGCCTCAAATTCTTCTGCAACTTGTGATAATTCCAAATTCTCTTGATTCCTTTCAAATAAGGAAAAACCACTTTGCTCTGGTAATTTTATGTCTGAAATGATTGACAAAGTTCCACCTAAATAATGATCAATTCTGCTCTCAAGGAACCTGCTTCGCGAAGGGCCTCTAAGATTGCTACCAAGTCTGATGCACTTGCCCCAACAGCATTGATGGATTCTACAATCTCAGATAATTCCACTCCAGGATCGAAAATGAATGCTTTGGCGACTTCTTCGTCTACCCCTATTTCAGTATCTGGTGTGACGGTAGCATCACCTGGTGTGACAACTACTTGATCTGAATTCATAGCAACATTGTTGTTTGGAGTAACATTCTGATCCTCATTAACTCTTACAGTCATGGAGCCATGTGTTACGACAGCTGGTGTTACTCTTACGTCACCGCCTATCACAATTGTTCCAGTTCTGGCGTTAACTATGACTTTAGCTTTTGGTCTAGCCGGTTCCACTTCAATATTTTCAAGTAGGCTTACAAAGGCTACCTTTTGGGAAGGATCTTTTGGGGATCTTACCTTTATAGAAGAAGCATCTAAAGGTATAGCCACATCTGGGCCGAAAATTTCGTTTATGGCGTTCGATACTTCCAACGAAGTACTAAAATCCCCTTGATGTAGGTTCAGAATTATATTGTCCGACTGAAGGAACGGAGTCTCCACAAGTTTTTCAACGGTTGCCCCTCTAGGTACTCTCCCTACAGTAGGAATATTGACTACCACTGAGGATCCGTCCTGTCCTGTGACTCCTAATCCGCCAACTACGAGATTACCTTGGGCTATTGCATAGGTTTCTCCATCAGCTCCTAGCAGTGGTGTCATGAGAAGGGTACCACCACGAAGGGAATTTGCTTTTCCCAAGGTGGAAACGGTAATATCGAGCGTTTGACCTGGCTTTACAAAAGCAGACATGTCTGCAGTAACCATCACTGCAGCAGTATTGGAACCATTTAAACCAGAAGTGTCGGTAACAAGGCCAAACCGAGAGACCATTGATTGCATTGACTGAAGAGTCAGGCCAATATTCCCGTCGCCGGTTCCATTCAGACCAACTACAATTCCATAACCAACTAGTTGATTTGATCTTATTCCAGCTATCGAGGTTAAGTCCTTTAAACGATCGCCGTAGCAAAGTGATACGCCAAGTATTACTTGAAAAAAAACGAGTATGACTAATACACTTCTATACATTTTGACTCCTCTTACTATAGGGGTGAGATACTAGAAAAGGCTCTGCTAAGCCAACCCTTTTGACCCGTATCTGCGATGTCCCCGACACCTAAATAAGCTATTTGTGCGTTAGCTATTCTACTCGATTTTACAACATTATTTGCTGATACATCTTGAGGTCGTATCATTCCACTTAAACGAACATACTCATTTCCATTGTTTAGATGTAGTTTCTTTTGCCCCATAATCTCCATATTGCCGTTAGAAAAAACCTTCATAACTGTGACGGAAAGTTCTCCGCGCAAAGAGTTTGTTTGTGCTGCAGATCCAGATCCAGAAAAAGCTGTCTCAGCTCCGCTGTCTAATAAAGCTTGATCGCCTGCAGGATCGAGTAAGTTAGGTAAATCTACTTTAAAACTGTCTGATTTTGCACTAGTAGCCGATTGAGATTTTGAAGCGGTAAAATCCTCACTTAGTGCAACAGTTAAAATATCCCCTACTTGGGAGGCTCTTCTATCAGTTGCAAAAAGACCGCCACTTGCTTCATTATAAATACCACCAGATAGTGCACGATTATTGGGTAAATTCATTGTATCTGGGATAATTGGTTGAAATTCCATTGAAGCCCTATCCTCAACATGGGTGGAGCAGGAAAAAAGTAAAAGCATGGGAAATGCAAGCTTCAGCACTTTTAATTTACTAGTATTCATTTTAATTCCTTAAATCAGGATTATAAATTTCAGGATTATAAATTCTGCGCAATGAATCTCATCATTTCATCAGAAGATGAAATTGACTTAGAAGCAACTTCGTATGCTCGTTGAGTCTCTATCATATCTACTAATTCCTGAACTACATTTACGTTGGAACCTTCGAGAGAACCTTGTACTAATTTCCCAAAGCCACCTTCTCTGGGGTTTCCAACAGCAGCTGCCCCACTGGCGTTTGTCTCAACCACAAAGTTCTCACCTATTGGTTGTAATCCTGTTCGATTGGCAAAGTCAGCTAAAGTGATCTGGCCCACTTCTTCTGCAGCTACCTGGCCAGCCACTTGAACGCTAACAATTCCATCTGATGAGACATTTATTTGTGTAACGCTTTCTGGAACAGCTATTTCAGGCTGCAAGACATAACCGCTCGGGGTGGTTAAGACCCCATCTTGGTTTCTAGTAAAGGCACCGTTTCTAGTAAAACCTATTCTGCCATCAGGCAGAAGAACTTGGAAAAACCCAGCACCATCTATAGCCATATCAAGAGCATTATCAGTGTTTATTAGGCTACCTTGGGTGTAGACTTTTTGAGTGTTGTTTACTCTAACACCAGTACCAACTGCAAATGCAGATGTGAGATTTGTGTCGACAGAAGTTTGCTCGCCGCTAGCCCTCTTAATTTGATAAAGTAGGGATTCAAAATTTGCTCGATCCCTTTTAAAACCGCTTGTATTTACATTCGAAAGATTGTTTGCAATTATTTGCATACGGGTTTGCTGAGCATTTAAACCCGTTTTTGCTACGTGCATAGAACTACTGGACATTTGTTACCTCTTTTGAAATTCCTTCAAAAGAGTTTTGCAAGGCTCATGCCAATAGTGGGCTTCCTTATCTAGGAAGGTTCATTATGCTGGCACCGCCCTCATCGATTTTTTCAGAAAGAGCAATAAATTTAACGTTGATTTCAAAAAGCCGTTGTTGACCCAAAGTATCAACTAATTCTTCGATAGCATTGACATTACTGTTTTCAATGAAACCTTGTGCTAGAACCACATTTTGATCTGCACCAGGAATACCACCCTCAACAAGTCTTATTTCTCCATCTGTATCTTTATGAAGGGGCTCTTCCGAACCGCTAGTCAAAGCTATAGTTGCCGCAAGAACTCTTGTGCCTTCGGGCTCACCCAAGGGTTCTATGAAAAGATCTCCATTTTCTGAAACAACAATTTTTCGGTGGGGTGGAATATTAATAGGGCTCAAGTTGGTGTCCAATATTTTTGATCCTGCCCCATCCGTTAATTCACCTTGATTAGATACTTCGAAATCACCTCGTCTTGATAGAGCAGGCCCCCCTGTGTCAGGTTGAATAATGAAAAACCCACCGCCTCTAATGGCTACATCAGTTTCCAACCCTGTCTCAGACAAATTACCCGGATTAGCAGAAAAAACATTAGCACCTTCATGCAA
>MDSV01087432.1_pt1 | contig 10037 bp, 8 predicted proteins | sample 810851 | NCBI WGS metagenome assembly MDSV01 (sample SAMN05326640, study PRJNA326480) | marine metagenome | isolation source: seawater | place: Atlantic Ocean: North East | collected 2012
TTATGTATTATTAAAATTTTTTATTTTTAGACAAATATTTTAATTGAATAAAGTTAATCTTTATCAATAGTATATTTATCATAAAAATATAAATAATTTATTTTTTTAATTTTTTTACCCCTTATATGAGTGCATGGTGACTTACTATAAAAACATAACTCATTATAGGGAGACAAATAATAGAGTATATTGTTCCCCCCCTTTATTGCTATGTTTGACAATTTTTTATTGTTTGAAGTTGCAGAATTTATTTTAGGCCAGGGATAATCAACATAAAAATTAGAATAATTCTTAATTATTCTATCCATATTTTTTATCAAAATTCCAAAACTTGTAAATATTAGAATTATCACTAAACTTTTTCTCAGTTTATAGTTATCCAAATTAATTTTTTTTAAAAATATTTTCATAAAAAATAACCCAATTAAGGATATCAATATCGCAGATCCAAATCTATATAAAGGAAATGAAGAAAACCAAAATATTAAAAAGCCAGCATTAAAAACTAATAATTGATTTAATTCTTTACACTCTTTAAAATTTTTATTCTGGAATTTAAAAATAAATATTGCAGATAAAAATATTAAAAAAATCATTGAAGGAGCTAACTTTAAAATTATAAACTTAAAATGATTTCTAAACCAAACTTGTATCCAATAAAATTTTTCTAAATATTCCTCGTAATTTAATGATTTATCAAATCGATCCGGCCATCCTTTGGCCCAGGCCTCAGACTCTAAAGCAAATTTGTTTTTATTTACTGACCAATCAAATATATCAAAACAAGTTAAATTAATTGGATACAACAAACATCCAGTAACTATTATATTTTTAATAATCCAAGTGCAAAAAATAAAAATTACAAAATATGTTGTCAGGTTAAAAATTTTAATTTTTTTATATTTATTATAAATAAATAGAACTGGAATTATCGCAGATAATATAAAAAAAGGTTTTATTAAAAATACAAAAGTTGCAATTAAACTAATTAATTTAAAGTGATCTTTGTTTCTTAAATCATTTGTACTTTCTAGGAAATAGTAAACTAAAACTAAATAAAAAAATTGAGCTGGTGCGTCATTTCCAAAACTACTATAACGGTTTGATGTAGTTAAGACAAAAATTGTAAATAAAAATGATAAAAACCTAACCAAGTTAGATTTATTTTTTTTTAAAAAAATATTTATAAAAAAAATTAAAATAGTTGAGTAAATAATTACTAAAGGAATCAATATTCCAACTTTATTAAATACCAAATTATTATTTAAAGCTGAGAGATATTGAATTATAGATATAATTCCAAATCTTTCATTAATATTTGCTACCCCAAATGATATTCTAGATTCGTTTAATAAGCTTGTGTAGGGCAGATGATATAAACCAGAGTCTGGCCTGTTTGTATTGTCAAAAATAATTGTAATTGTAGAGATTAGGGCAATTAGTATTGAGCTTATAATGATTTTTTTAATTAAATCATTACTTAAAAAAAATAGGTAAGATAAACAAAAACCAAATATTATTGTATTAAAATAAGTATTTAGGCTAAATATAAAGTTAGCAAATAGAGCAATACAAGATAGGAAAATAATTCCGATTATGCTAAATTCTAATATACTATCACTAGTATTAATTTTGAATAAAAATTTGTTGGATAAGAAACCTGAAGTAAAAAAAAATACAGAAGTTATAAAACAGAATACAAAAACAACAATAAAACTCATTTTTAATTATTTTTTATATATCAATAACCTATTACATAATAAAGTCAGATAGACTATTTAGGAATTATGATATAATTAATCTCATAATATATATAATTATTAAAATATTAATTTAACAACAAATAATAAAAATAATATGAAAAAAATTTTAGTTACAGGTGCTGGTGGATTTATTGGAGGACATTTAGTTAAAGAACTTATGGCAAGGGGCTATAGCGTAAGAGGAGTAGATATAAAGCCTTACGAGCAATGGTATCAATGTTTCAAAGAGAGTGAAAATTATGAGCTAGATATGTCGATTAAAGAAAACTGTTTTAAAATGGTTAATGGAGTAGATGAAGTAATTAATATGGCATGTAATATGGGTGGCATGGGATTTATCGAAAACAATAAAGCACTATGTATGTTATCTGTTTTAGTTAATACTCATTTACTGATGGCTTGTAAAGAATTTAAAATAAAAAAATATTTTTTTTCTTCAAGTGCTTGCGCTTATAATAAAGATCTTCAAAACGAAACAGGTATTACCGGATTAAAAGAGGAAGATGCATATCCTGCAAACCCAGAAGATGGCTATGGCTGGGAAAAATTATTCAGTGAAAGAATGTGTAGACACTTTTTCGAAGATTATAATCTTGATGTTAAAGTTGCAAGATACCACAATATATTCGGACCAAATGGTACATACGATGGAGGAAGAGAGAAGGCTCCAGCTGCATTATGTAGAAAAATAATCAATTCTATTTTGGAGGATAAAGATTTAATAGATGTTTGGGGTGATGGAGAACAAACAAGATCTTTCTTGTATATTGACGATTGTGTTGATGCAACCCTTAAATTATTTGATTCAAATCACCATGGACCAATAAATATTGGTAGCGAAGAGAAAGTATCAATCAATGAAATGATTGATAAAATAGAAATAATTTCAAAAAAAAAAGTAAAAAGAAATTATCAGCTTGATAAACCTAAAGGTGTTAGGGGAAGAAACAGCGATAATACATTGATAAGGCAATTGTTGAAATGGGAGCCTAAATTTTCATTATATCAAGGCCTAGAAAAAACTTATGAATGGATATTCTCGGAAGTAAAGAAGAAACATAATCAATAAGTAATGTCAATCATACTGGGCTTAAACTGTTATCATGCAGATTCTTCAGCATGTATTATTATTAATGGTAAACTTGAATTTGGAATTGAAGAGGAAAGAATTAATAGAAAAAAACATTGGGCTGGGCTTCCTATTAATTCTATTAATGCATGTTTAATAAATAATAATATTAAAATATCAGATGTAACTGATGTTGTAATTAATACAAACCCTTATTCAAACATAAAAGAAAAATCAATATATTTTTTAAAAAATTACATTAAAGGAAATAAAAAATTTGAAATTTTTAAAAGAACAAAAAATAAATTCAAACTACTCGATGATTTAGGCAAAAATTTCAAAAAAACTAGATTTAATGAAAAAGTTAAACTTCATTTTGTTGACCATCATATTTCTCATATTGCTTCAGCTTATTATCCTTCAAAGTTTAAAAAAGCCATTGGACTTTCAGTAGATGGTTTTGGTGATTTTTGTAGCGTTGCAATAGCGAAATGTGAAAATAAAAAGATACAGGTGATTGATAGAGTATATTTTCCACATTCATTAGGTGTATTTTATGAGGCTTTTACCCAGCTTTTAGGCTTCGAAAACTATGGTGATGAATATAAAGTTATGGGTTTGTCATCTTACGGAAAACCTAAATTTTATGATTACATAAATAACAAATTTTTTGCTCATAAAAATAATATAAATTTGAATTTAGAATATTTTAATCATATTGATAAAAATTTTTCATACAAATTCAAAGGATCTCCTAAACAATCAAAATTGCTTAATAAAAAAGTTTTTTCAAAATTTGATTTAATAAATAAATCAAATTTTTCAAATTATAAAGCAGATTTAGCATGCTCAATTCAAAAAATATTTGAGGAAAAATTAATGCTTATAATAAAAAGAATAGAAAAAATTAATTTTTCTAAAAATTTAGTTTATGCAGGCGGATGTGCATTAAATTCGTTAGCAAATAAAAAAATATTTGAGAGTAAAATTTTTAATAAAATATTTATTCCATATGCACCTGGAGATGGGGGTGGGTCAATAGGAGCAGCACTAACAATTGCCAATAAGAAGTATAATTACAAATCGGTACAAAATTTATCTTCACCTTACATTGGTCCAAAATATGATAACAATGAAATATTTGAATATATAAAAAAAAATAACAAACTAAAAAAACTCAAAGTTAAAATTTATAAAAATAAAAGTCATTTATTTAATAACATTGCACATTCTATATATAAAAATAAAATAGTGGGATATTTTAATGATAGAATGGAATTTGGAGCAAGGGCACTTGGCAACAGATCAATCTTAGCTAATCCATGCAATCCAAGAATAAAAGAGATTATAAATAAAAGAATTAAAAGACGTGAAAATTTTAGACCATTTGCTCCAGCAATACTTGAAGAAAGCAAGTTTCAATGGTTTAGCAGCAAATATGAAAATCCTTATATGTCCTCAGTTGAATTTATAATAGAGAATAAGCGTAAGTTAATACCAGCTGTAACTCATATTGATGGTACAGGCAGGGTTCAGACAGTTTCAAAAAAAATTAATATAAATTTTTATTCTATTATAAAAAAATTCCAATCCCTATCAGGAGTTCCGATAGTTTTAAATACCTCATTTAATGAAAATGAACCAATTGTTATGGATTATAAAAATGCAATTAATTGTTTCTTAAGAACTAAAATGGACATACTTGTTCTAAATAATATAATTATAAATCGATAAGTTATTCAAATAATATAATACATGGAAAAGAAAATAATTAATTTTAGAGGTATAAAATTCTATAATACTAGTTTTCAAAATATTTTAACAAAAATAAATAAAGGGGGATTTTTAGTTGCACCAGCAGCGTCCGCTCTGTCCAGAATAGATAAAAATTTAGAATATTATGAATCGTTAAAAAAGGCAGATGTGGCGATATTAGATAGCGGTTTCTTTTGTATATTATTAAGATTTTTTAAAAATTATAAGGTTACAAAGTTATCTGGTTATTTATTTCTTAGAAAGTTTCTTAGTTTAAAGTTTAACAAAAAGATTAAATTTTTGATGATAGATCCAAATAGATTGGATTCAAAATTTAACAATATTTATTTAAAAAAAAAAAAAATATTTAACGTTATTTCTTACATTGCGCCTAAATATAAAAAAATTAAAGATCCAAAACTCATAAAACTAATCAACAAATTCAAACCAAATTATATTTTAATTAATTTAGGAGGAGAAGTTCAAGAAATATTAGCTTTGTATATTAAAGAAAAATCTAAATTCAAAGTTACTATTTTTTGCACAGGCGCTGCTATAGCTTTTCTAACTAAAAGACAAGCTCCAATTAATGACATTATAGATAAGATTTATTTAGGTTGGTTTATAAGGCTTCTACATAATCCAAAAAAATATATTAAAAGAGTTGTGAGTTCAGTAAAATTAATTAAATTTTTTTATTAAATTTAATATAAACTTAAAAATCTTTTTTAAAAATGCATATAATATTCTTCCCAACTTTATAAAATGTTATAAAATCAAGAAAATATGTCAAAGGTATAAATATTTTATCCCAGACTAAAACTTTTAACTTTGAGGGATACACTTCTTTGCTAAACATTAATTTGTTAAAAAAGTATAAAAGATATCCAAAAGAATCTATAAAAAATGTTTTTTTGAGGGTTGCATTGTTAAAACTTAATTTTTTAAAAAAACTTTCTTCATATCGCCTAAAATGACCAATTTCTCTATCAAAATTACTATACATATAATTATGAGCAGGAACACAAATTATTAAATGACCATTTGAATCAAGTTTATTTATTGCTTCATTAATCTCCTTTTTATCTTCTTCGATATGCTCCAAAACTGACAAATATAATATAGTATCAAACTTTTCATTAATTTGGTGGGTGTATTTTTTTTCTACTTTTATTTCTTTTGAATCAGAAAATTTTGTTTTGAGTATTTCAAAATTATTATTATCAATCTCAGTTAAATTGATTTGTAATTTTTTATTTTTATAAATATTTGTAAAACTTCCTATCCCAGCACCAACCTCTAAAATCTTTTTTCCAAAATATTTTTTGATAAGTAAAAAAAGATAATTTCTCCAAAAGCTTGCCTTATCAAAAATTTCTAATTCTTTCCCGGGGTATTTCATTTAAAGTTTAATTTCTGGTAAGTTTAATAAATTTTGGTCTATAAAAATATAAATAAATTTTATAAACTTAATAATTTCGGCAAATAATGAACTTCGAAAAATATCGTTAGGAATTCCTCTAAGGCCAAAACCAGCATATTGATCTAATCTCCACATAAAAATATAAAAGAATATTAGTAACATTATACTCATTTTTAATAATATATTTTTATATATTTCAGTTTTAAATTTCTCTAATTTTTGAATGTTAAATCTTAAAGTTAAAAAATAAACAATTAAGTGAAAAGATATTAAACTAATATTTCTTCCATGATCAGTTGTAAGTAGGATTGGCAGTAAAGTTGGAATAAAATATAATAAATATCTTTTTTGGTATATTGAGTATTCAATAATTATTTTCTTGTAAATTAAAAATTGAAATAAAGAATAAAATATAAAAATACTTAATATTACACTTATAAATAAATTAAAAAAATCCCTGTAACTAAAATAAAAAAAATGCCATTTATAAAATGCCCCTAAATATTTTATTACCCCTCCCCCAAGGTGAGGATTTAAATCTACGTCAAATTTAAGCAATATTCTTGATAAATTTTCAAATTGACTTTGGTCTCCAAAAAATAGAATCACAAAAAAAAATGGTATTAAAAGCAAAGAATAAATTTTTAATAATTTTTTAAATTCAAAATTATTTTTTATTGCACTTAAAGAAATTAAAATATGTAAACTAATATAAAAAATTTGATATTCATGAATTAGTATAACTAAAAATAATAGTGGTATAATAGTGTATTTTAAATTGAAAAAATAATTAGAGTTCTTTCCATTAACATTTAAGGAATTTAGTAATAAATAACTATGAATTAAAAAACTTAATTTTATAAAAATATCTTTAATAAAATACATATTTGGATCATAAATATGGAAAAGTAAGAGAGCTGGTGAAAAAATAATTGATATAAAAATTATTTTAAAAATTAAAAGCTTTTTTGATATTTTAAAGAAAAGATAACATTGAGTTAAATATAAAATAAAAAATAAAATAGAAAAAAAACTTTTAGGATTAATCGCAAAATTTTTGTTTATTTGCCAAAAAATTTCTCCAAGAAGACCTCTCCTTATTAATCCACTTTGGTAATTTATAAATAATTCATTAAATGCATATTCGCTTAAGTCTACTAATGAGTTAAAGTTTAAATAAAAATAAACTAAATTGATAAATATTATAGTTAAGAATAATATTGAAAATACCATAATACTACTTTTTTCATTTAAAAATTTAAGAATCATTGGTTTTTTTTCCTATTAAAAAGTAGTGTCTTTGTTTATTAAATATATTTCCTTTATAAAATTTATTTTCAAATATGTATATCTTATATTTTTTTTTTAATTTTTTTTGTAAGTTGTAAAAATATTTTTTATTGTTTATATCTTCAAAATGTTCTTGAAAGGCGATGAGAATATACTGATAGTTTTGAATATATTTTAAAAATTTATTTCTGAAATTAATTGGTGTTTCAGATAACGACCAATTGGCAATAAATAATGATTTTTTCTTTGTCTCACTTTTTAAATTTTTAAGGTCATTTTTTAAAATAAATTGATTTCTATCACTGAAACTAGCATTTATTTTATTTTGCTTAAGATAATAAAATTGTAATAGATTTACTAATTTAGTATCGAATATTAAATATTTAATGTTTTTGTTAATTTGAAAAAATATTCTAGCCATACAACCATATCCACCTCCAAACTCAAAAACATATTTTATATTTGATAAATCTATTTTTAAATAGTCTTCCAAAATTGACAAGTGGTACACATGGTTAATCTTATTTCCTGAACTTTTCGGATATAAAAAATACCTGACTGGATTACCCACATTGTCCTCAGGCAATAATTTTTTGTAAAATCCCCATCTTTTGTTAAGCTTAAGATTATTTAATTCTTTAATTATGAAAAACCGATTATGTACAAAAAACATTTTTTGAATAAATGAATTTCTTAAGAAATTATATATTTTACCTTTTTTTAATATTTCAAAAATTTGTTTATTAAAGTTATTATGGGTGAGTTTAAGATTTTTACTTGTTTTAAACTCTTTATCTAAAATAATTTTAATTTCCATATATATTTTGTTATCTTTTTTTTTTACATCACTCATATCGTTTGTAAAAAAAAAACTTAAATTTTGTAAAATTTTTCTAATTATTAAACTTAACATTTGTAAACGTATAAAATATAATTAACCCTAAAAGTAAATAAAATAAACTCATATTGATAAAAGATAAAATCAATAAAAAAGGAAAAACAAAAAGATTTAGATATAAAACTGTAACATTTGTTTTTGGTTTTAATAAGTAAAGTCTGAAAAAAATAAATATAATTTCTTTTAATAAAATTAAATTTGAAATTAAGATTAGTGAGTATGAATTAATACATAAGTAAAATAATGAAATAAAAAAAAAAGGTAAAAATATTATTTCAATTCTAAAATTAAGGTTTGATAATTGAGCAGACTCAAATTTTGTAATTAAAATATGAGATGTACATGAAAATATTGCAATTAAACTGAATATTTTTGTTAAATCATGTATTAATAAAGTATATTGCTCATTCAGCCATAATTTTAGAATGTAGGGATAGAGTGGAAATAGTAAAAAAATAAAAATTGGAATATATTTGAGAAAAAGCTCTAAAGAATAAATAAACTGATCATTCTTATTTCTTGAGAGATTAGGTAGTAAAAAAGTGCTAAAACTTTTTGACAATATAGTTAATTTTCCAGTTAATTGTTGTGGTATTGAATAAATAGCCATTAGAGTAGATCCTAAAAATATCTTAATAAGGTATTTGTCAAATATTTCATAGATCTGTACCAATGCACTATTAAATGTAAGCCAGTGTGAATTTTTTTTAAAAAATTTCAGTAGATTTTTTTCACTATTTTGAACTACTAAATTATTTTTAATCAAATAAATAATTACAATAAAAATTGTTATAACTTTAATTACCACACTTAAGCTTATCAGTTCATTTAAAGTTAATTCATCAAAAAATAATAATAAAATTGATGGTAAGGACAAAGATAAACTATAATATATAAAATTTATCAAACTTATATTTTTAAAAAGTTTATTTGCTTGTAGGATACCCTCAAAAGTTAGATATAAAACAGATACAATTAAAGCTAAAAAAAATAATTCTATTGGAAATATAATGTTAAAATAATTTCCTTTGATTAATAATTTTGCTGGAAAGTAAAGTAAAGAAATAGCAAGTGTTATGTAGAGTGAATATTTAATGGCCTCATATGCAATTTTGTTAGTATTTTTTTTTATAATATTTGAGCTTATTACTGTGGTTTTAGAAATACCCAGATTTAATATTAAAGATATAGATAATAAAATATGGAATAATAAATAATTGCCATAATTTTCAATACCAGCAATTTTTAAATGAATAGGAATTGAAACAAGAGATAGAAATATAGAAATAAAACCAGGTATTGATAAAATTAGAGAGTTTTTTAATAAATTTTTGATCTTAATTGATTTTATTTTCATTGAAATATAGATAAAAAGGTATGCCAAAAGTGCCTATTGCCATATACCAATTATTAAAAAAATTTCCTGATGGAAAAAAAGGATTTAGAAAATATAGTACCGGCAAGAGAAAAAAAACATTTATATTTGAATTTTTATAATCTCTAGTAATAAAAAATAAAAATTTTCTCAAAAGTATAAATAAAGAATATAAATATAATATTAATCCCAAAATACCTGTTTCAGACAAAATTTGAAAAAAAATGTTATGTGGATGTGTTGAGCAGTTGTTTTTGTATTTCAAACTATAATTTTTACAATTGTATCTAAAATTATTTGGACCTATTCCAAAAATAGGATCATTTTTAAAAAGATCTAAACTTGTATAAATAAAAGATCTATGCTGTATCGATGGGTAAACAATCTTTTCATTATCTTTATCAATTATTTGATTAATGGTATTCTTAACCTGTAGATTGAAGCTTGGATTAAATTTAATTAAA
>MDSV01167043.1_pt1 | contig 10037 bp, 9 predicted proteins | sample 810851 | NCBI WGS metagenome assembly MDSV01 (sample SAMN05326640, study PRJNA326480) | marine metagenome | isolation source: seawater | place: Atlantic Ocean: North East | collected 2012
ATTGGTTGACCATAAATTAGAGCTTTACGGCTCAAAAATAAAAAAATAATTTGCAAAAAAAAATTTTCATTAAAACTCTCGGTTGTCAAATGAATGAGTACGATAGTAATCGTATTTTAGATTTAGTAAAAAAAATAAATTACACTTCTACAAAAAATTTAAGCGTCGCAGATTGTTATGTTTTAAATACTTGCCATATAAGAGAGAAAGCAACAGATAAAGTTTACCATGAAATTGGAAGATTAAAAAAAGAGTTTAGAAATAAAACTAAACCTATAGTGCTTATAGCGGGGTGCGTAGCACAGGCAGAGGGAGATATTTTGCTAAAAAATGAAAAATATATAGATGCAGTTGTAGGTCCTCAATCTTATCACCAAATTAATAATATGATTTTGAAAGTGGAAAAAAAGCTTAAGCAAATAAATTTAACTGAATTTGATGTTATAGAAAAATTTGACACTCTTAACTGTCATAAAAATTCTGATAATAGAATTTCTTCATATTTAACAATACAAGAGGGATGTAATAAATTTTGTAAATTTTGCGTTGTACCTTACACGCGTGGTGCAGAATTTTCTCGTTCAATCAAAGAGATAGTGGAAGAGGCAAAAAATTTAAGTGAAAATGGTGCTAAGGAGATCACTCTTCTTGGTCAGAATGTTAATGCATATAACTTCGAAGGAAAGAAAATTTCAGATTTGATAATTGAAATTTCTAAAATTGATAAGCTAAAAAGAGTCAGGTATACAACATCGCATCCAGTTGATTTTACAGAAGATTTAATTGAATTATATAAAAATTGTAAAAAATTGATGCCAGTTATTCATCTTCCAGTTCAAAGTGGATCTAATAAAATATTAGAGGCAATGAATAGAAGACACTCTGTTGAAGAATATTATCAGATAATTAAAAAATTAATTAAGGTTAGACCTGATATAAAATTTTCAAGCGATTTCATTATAGGATATCCTGGTGAAAGTCATAAAGATTTTATGAAAACTATTGAATTAATGAAAAGAGTAAAGTTCATTAATTCTTTTTCTTTTATATTCAGTGCAAGGCCTGGAACTCCAGCTTTTGGTTTAGATAGAGTAAATGAAAAAATTGCCAAAAGAAGATTAACTGAATTTCAAAATGTGGCAGAAAATATAAAAAATAGTTATAGAAATAAATTAATAAATAAAACAACAAAAGTGTTATTTGAAAATAAGATAAAAAATCAAAATAAGTATTTTGGAAGAGACGAACATTTTAATTCTGTAATCGTTGAAAGTAATGAAGATTTAACAGGTTTGATAAAAAATGTTAAAATTCTAAGGGGAAATCAAAACACACTATTTGGTGAATTAAATTTAACTTTCAATCAAACTAATTATGCTGCTTAATTAAATGTCAGAAATAAGCAAATTGGATAAAAATTTAATCATAAAAAAAATTGACAACACAACAGTCAATATATCCGTAATTGACAATGAAATGTTAATGGCAATCGTGGGTGAATTTGACCAGAATTTAAAAAACTTAGCAAAGTTAACTAATACGGATATTTATTTTAGAGGAAATTCTATAACTTGCAAAGGCGATAAAGAAAAAATATTGACATTTTGTGAAGCAATTAAATTTCTAATAAATAAATATTTTTTGACGAATATTATTGAAAAAGAAGATATAGTTTTATCAGTGAAAAAAAATCTAGAAATTCATCAGACAAACGTTAAAAGTTTTAAACAATTAATTAAGACACCAAAAAAATCAGTTATAGCACGATCTGAAAAACAATCAGATTACATTAAGGCTTTAAAAGAAAACGACATAGTAATGTCACTTGGGCCAGCTGGAACAGGGAAAAGTTTTTTAGCTGTATCAGTAGCAGTTACTTTATTAATGGAAAAAAAAATTGATAGAGTAATATTATCTAGGCCAGCTGTCGAAGCTGGCGAAAAGTTAGGCTTTCTTCCCGGCGATATGAAAGAAAAAGTAGATCCATATTTAAGACCTTTGTATGATGCGCTATACGAACTTTTTGGGGCAGAAAAAATAGATAAAAAAATTGAAATAGGTGAAATAGAAATAGCACCACTAGCATTTATGAGAGGTAGAACACTTAAAAATTGTTTTGCGATTCTAGATGAAGCACAAAATGCTACAGAAACACAAATAAAAATGTTTTTAACGAGGATAGGAGAGAATTCAAAATTAGTTGTTAATGGTGATCCAAGTCAGATAGACTTAATTAATAAAAGAGACTCAGGATTAATAATATCAAAGAAAATTCTTCAAGATATTGATGAAATTAAAATAATCGAATTTGACCATAATGATGTAGTTAGACATCCCCTTGTTTCAAAAATCATTAAAGCTTATCAAAATAAAAGCATTGATGATAAAAATTAATGTTATTTCGAAAAATAATAATTGGTTACATTACATAAAAAAACCAAACAATTACTTAGATAAAAAAATTAAAAAGTTAAATTCGAAAGTAAAAGAGTTTAAAAAAAATCAGATTTTTTTTACCTTATTACTTTCAGAAAGTAAGGAAATTAAATATTTAAATAAAAAATTTAGAAAAAAAAATAAAGCAACAGATGTATTATCATTTCCATTTTACACCAAAAAGGAATTAAATAAAAAATTAAAAACAGATAAAGAAATATATATTGGTGATATAATTATTAATTTAAATAAGATAAAAAATAAGAGAGTTCTCAAAAATTTTAAATTAGAGTTTGATCGTCTATGGATTCATGGATTGATTCATCTTTTCGGACATGATCACAAAAAAGAAAAGGAATTTTATAGAATGAGTCAAATTGAAAAAAAATATCTTAAGTTTATTAATGCTTGAAAATTATTTAAATAATAGATTTTTAACTTTATATCTTATTCCATTTATCGTTGGATCATTATCGGTATTAACTTTTGAACCATTTAATTTAACAATATTAAATTTTCTAATTTTTCCGCTTTTTTTTTATCTATTGGTTTATATAAATAAAAAATCTAAAGCAGTTTATAGAAAAAAACCTCATAAAATAAATTTATTTATATATGGTTTAGCTTTTGGTTTTGGATTTTATTTAAGCGGAATATCTTGGATAACTAATTCTCTCACATTTGATGAGAACTTTAGAGTTTTGATACCATTTGCATTAATACTTATTCCACTATTCTTGAGCTTATTTATTGGTTTTACGACTTTGTTAGTAGGATCATATCTAAAATTAAATTTTCCTTCATTACTTATTTTTTCGGCTAGCTTAGCTTTTTCGGATTATTTGAGAGCTTATATATTTTCAGGTTTTCCATGGAATTTGTGGGCATATAGCTTAGTCTCATTTAATGAAATATTACAAACGGTTAATAAAATAGGTTTATTTTCTTTCAACCTCTTTGTAATAACAATTTTTACTTTACCTATAATTATTTTTTTTGAAATTGGTAAAATTAAAAAATTATTTAGTATCTTTTTAACTATTTCATTTCTCTTAGGTGTTTATATTTATGGTGATTATGTAAATAACAAAAATAATAAAATTCTGAAGGATGACATTGAAAAAAAATATTTTAAAGTCATATCTCCCAATTTTGATTTAGAATATAACTTGAGTTCCAGAGAAATTGAAGAAAGGTTTATGAAGTTAATAAGATTTAGTGATCCAGAACCAAAAAAAAAAACGGTATTTATTTGGCCTGAGGGTGTTTTTAGTGGTTACAGTTATAATGAATTATTAATGTTTAAAGAATTAATTTCAAAAAATTTTTCTAAAAATCATAATATAATTTTTGGAACTAATACATTAGAACCTACGACAGGTAATTTTTATAATAGTATGATAATTATAAATAATAATTTTGATATTATTCAAAGATATAATAAAAGAAAACTTGTTCCATTTGGAGAATTTTTACCTTTTCAACATTTACTAAAAAAATTTGGTTTAAAAAAAATTACGGAAGGTCATGGGTCATATCAGAGAGGACAAGAAAACAATAATATTATAATTGATAAATTGAATAGCTTACCTTTGATTTGTTATGAGATCATATTTCCTGATTTAATTAAAAAGTCTAATGTTAATACAAATCTTATTATTAATATTTCAGAGGATGGATGGTTTGGTAAATCTATAGGCCCAGATCAGCATTTTGCTAAATCTATTTTTAGAGCTATAGAGAATAATACTTTTTTAGTTAGATCTGCGAATCAAGGAGTAAGCGCAGTAATCGACAATAAAGGCAATATTATCAAAAGATTAAAGAGAAATGAAGCAGGAAATATTGAGTTTGATGTACCGTTAGTAAAATCTAATAAACTCAAAAATGATTTGATCTTTTTTATACTTTTAATTACATATCTTTTAATCTTTTTAATTTATAGAAATCAAAATGCAAAAAAATAATTATTTATTTACTAGTGAGTCAGTCTCTGAAGGACATCCGGATAAAGTTTGCGATAGAATTTCAGACATGGTTGTAGACTCTTACTTAACGAAAGATCCTGTATCAAGAGTCGCTTGTGAAACGTTAACTACTACTAACAAAGTTGTATTAGCTGGAGAAACAAGAGGACCAAAAATTGACAAAGATGAAATAATTGAAAAAGTTAGAAATTGTATAAAAGATATTGGCTATGATCAAGAAGGTTTCAGTTGGAAGACGGCAAATATTGAAACATTTCTTCACGAGCAGTCAACCGACATTGCTATGGGAGTTGACTCCAAAGATAACAAAGACGAAGGAGCTGGAGATCAAGGTATAATGTTCGGATATGCATGTAACGAAACTGAAGAGCTAATGCCAGCACCAATACATTATTCTCATAAAATTTTGAGATTGATGGCAGAAGATAGAAAAAGTGGGAGTTTAAAAGGAATAGAACCAGACTCCAAAAGTCAAGTAACCATGCTTTATGAAAATGAAAAACCAGTAAAAGTAACTTCCGTTGTTATTTCAACACAACATTCTAAAGACTTAAATCAGGAAAAAGTAAGAGATTCTATTATTCCCTATATCAAAAAATCTATTCCCAAAAATTTTTTGACAGATTTAGACCCTAAAGAAATTTATATTAATCCAACAGGTCAATTTATAATTGGTGGACCAGATGGTGACACTGGTTTAACTGGAAGAAAAATCATAGTCGATACTTATGGAGGAGCAGCACCTCATGGAGGTGGGGCATTCTCAGGAAAAGATCCAACAAAAGTAGATAGATCCGCAGCTTATGCTTCTAGATATTTAGCAAAAAATATAGTTGCTGCAGGTGTATCAGATAAATGCCTTATTCAATTAGCCTATGCTATAGGGATATCAAAACCTTTATCAATTTTTATTAAGTTAGCTGATGAAGATGAAGAAAAAGTTAGCAATATAAAAAAGATTATTGAAAATAATTTTAATTTATCTCCTCGGGGTATTAGAGAAATGTTAAAGCTCAACAACCCAATTTATGAAATTACATCTGCTTACGGCCATTTTGGTAGAAAGCATACTGATAAAGGTGAATTTTCTTGGGAAAAGATAGATAAAGTAGATTTATTTAAATAGTAATCTTGAAAAAACCATATTTTTCTTCTAAAAAGAATTAAATAATTGAATTTCAAAATGGGCACTAGCCCATTTTTTTTTAGGGACAATGAAATGTTAAATAGAGGATTAGATAAATTAGAACTTTTAAGGATTGTAGAAGCAGTTGCTAATGAAAAATCTATAGATAAAGAGTTAGTGATTGGATCCATGGAAAGCGCTATTCAAAAAGCGGCGCTAACTAAATTTGGTAACGACAATAATATAGAAGTAATAATAAATAGAGAAACTGGTGAAATCAAAATTCAAAAAATATTAGATATAGTCGAAAAGGTTGAAGACCCATCTAGAGAAATTACTCTTGCGGATGCACAAAAAAATGACCCAAAAAATAAAGATTTAAAACTTGGGAACAAAGTGTTTGAAGAATTACCTCAAATAGATTTTGGAAGAATTGCTGCTCAAAGCGCTAAGCAGGTAATTAGTAGTAGGGTAAGAGAGGCAGAAAAAAATAGACAATACGAAGATTTTATAGATAAGCAAAGCCAAATTTTAAGCGGTATTATAAAAAGGTTAGAATATGGAAATGTAATAGTAGATCTTGGAAAAGCAGAGGGTGTAATAAAAAAGGACGAGCTGATTCCAAGAGAAATTTTAAAAACTGGTGACAGAGTCAAAGCTTATTGTTACGAGGTTAGAAAAGAATTAAAAGGACATCAGATATTTCTATCTAGAGCTCATCCACAATTTCTTGCAAAATTGTTTTTTCAAGAAGTTCCAGAAATTTATGAGGGAACCATCGAAATAAAATCTGTAGCACGTGATCCAGGCAGTAGAGCTAAAATTTGTGTCCACTCACAAGACTCCTCAATCGATCCAGTAGGAGCTTGCGTTGGCATGAGAGGAAGTAGAGTACAAACTATTGTAAATGAATTACATGGAGAAAAAATTGATATTATTAAATGGACAGAAGATTTACCTACTTTGATTTCAGAGTCTTTATCTCCTGCAGAAATTCAAAGAGTACTTATTGATCAAGAAAATAAAAGAATTGATATTATTTTGACAGAAGAAAATCTTAGTAAAGCTATTGGCAGAAGGGGGCAAAACGTGAGATTAGCTTCTAAATTAACGAACTATGAGATAGATATTCTTACAGACAAAGAGGACTCAGAAAGAAGACAAGCTGAATTTAAAGAGAGAACAGAAACTTTGATTAAAAATCTAGAAGTAGATGAAACACTTGGTCAACTTTTAGTCTCAGAAGGTTTTGTATCAATTGAAGAGATCGCGCAATCAAATCCTGAAGATATTTCTAAAATTGAGGCTATAGATGAAGACACAGCAAAAGAATTGATTAATAGGTCTAAAGAAACATTAATTAAGGAAAAAGAGGCAGTAGCATTAAAACTTAAAGATCTAGGTGTTGATGACAAATTGATTAATCTTAAAGGAATGTCCCAAGGTATGCTTGTAATTTTAGGTCAAAAAAATATCAAAAGGCTGAGTGATTTTGCCGATTTGTCTTCAGATGAATTGATTGGCGGTTTTGACGAAGTAAAAGGAAAAAAAATTAGAATTGATGGCTACTTAGAAGAATTTTCACTATCGAGAAAAGAAGCGGACGATTTAATAATGGCAGCTAGGGAGATAGTGTACAAGTAATGTTATGGAAAAAGATAAAAAAAAGACACTTACAATTTCATCAAACTTAAAAAAGAAAATAGATACAAGCTCTATTACATCCTCTGGTAAAAAATCTTATTCTGTAGAGAAAAAAAAACCTTTTAGACCAAATAAATCTTTTAACAAAACTGCACAAGCACCTAACATAAACATAGATACAAAGAAGAAAAATTTTGCCAGGAAGTTTATTGAACAGCAAGCAACTAAAGATTTTATTAAAAAGGATAATAAGCCCGCTGGAAAAAGTAAATTAAAATTAAAAGGCCCAGTCGATAAACGTGATTTTAAACTAACTGTTTCAAGAGCATTAAATGTGGAAGAAATAGAAATTAAACAAAGAAGCTTAGCTTCAGTAAAACGTGCAAGACTAAAAGATAAAAAGAAGCCTGAAGGAGAGGAAAAGAAAGAATTTAAAAAAGTCATTAAAGAAGTAAAAATTCCTGAACAAATTACTATTCAAGAGCTATCTAATCGTATGGCCGAAAAATCTAGTGATATTATTAAATTCCTATTTAATATGAAGGTTGTTGCTACAATAAACCATAATATAGATAAAGATACAGCCGAATATATTGTCAAGGAGTTTGGTCATAAACCAATTATAGAAGAGTCTCCTTCTATAGAAACAAGTAAGTCAAAAGATAAAATTAAAGGTGATGTAAGAAATAGACCACCAGTGGTGACAATAATGGGGCATGTTGATCATGGAAAAACTTCCTTACTTGACTCTTTAAGAGATACTAACGTGGTATCTGGTGAACACGGTGGCATCACACAACATATTGGTGCTTATCAGGTAAGTGCAGACAATAATAAACTTATAACCTTTATAGATACTCCCGGGCATGCAGCTTTCACAGAGATGAGAGCGAGAGGATCAAAAATAACCGACATCGTAGTTCTGGTGGTAGCCGCAGATGATGGTATAAAACCCCAAACTGTTGAAGCTATAAAGCACGCTAAAGCAGCAAAGGTTCCAATAATAGTTGCGATTAATAAATGTGATCTGCCAGAAAAAAATATTAGTAAGATCAAGAACGAAATGATGCAGTATGAACTTATCGCAGAGGATTTAAGTGGTGACACATTGTTTGTAGAAGTTTCAGCATTAAAAAAGTTAAATTTAGATAAACTAAAAGAGAGTATTCTTTTACAGTCCGAAATTTTAGATTTGAAAGCATCCTATAGCGATAAGGCTAAAGGTGTTGTTATAGAGTCAAAGATAGATAAAGGGAAAGGTCCTGTATCAACAATTTTAATTAGCAATGGAAAATTAAATAAAGGAGACTATTTTATATGTGGAGACACCTGGGGAAAAATTAGAGCAATGATTAATTATGAAGGCAAAATGGTTAATGAAGCACTTCCATCTATGCCTGTAGAAATATTAGGTATGAATAGTTCAGCATATGCAGGAGCTGAGTTTACAGTTACCGAGGATGAAGATGAAGCAAAAAAACTTGCAGAGTTTAGAAGGAACAACAATGCTCAAAATAAAGTATTAACAAAAGACAAGACAACTTTATTTGAAGATGTAAAAGACAAAGAAGAACTTAATATTATAATTAAATCTGATGTACACGGATCAAGTGAGGCATTAAAAATGGCAATAAATAAAATTGAACATAAAGAGGTCGAAGCAAAAATAATTTTATCTGATATTGGTATGATTAATGAAACAGATGTATCTTTGGCAAAGGCATCTAAAGCTATACTCCTTGGATTTAACGTCAAACCAAATAGAGAAGCTAAAAAAATGGCTGACGAACAAAAAATAGATATTAAATATTTCAATATAATTTATGAGGCTTTAGATTACGTCGAAAAATCTTTATCTGGATTGTTAGAGCCTGATATTAAAGAGACAATTTTGGGAAGTGCTGAAATTCAGAAAATTTTTAAAGTTTCCAATGCAGGTAAGATTGCTGGCTCAAAAGTAATAAGCGGTGAAATCAAAAGTAAATCTAAAGCAAGAATAATTAGAGATGGTGTAGTAGTGTTTAGTGGAGAAATCTTGTCAATTTACAGAGAAAAAAATCAAGTCAAAGAGGTGGGCACAGGCTTAGAATGTGGAATAAGTATAAAAGATTTTATCGATTTTAAGGAGAGGGATGTTATAGAGTCTTATCTAGCAGAAGAGATTCAACGTTCGATTTAAAATGATGACAAGCCAATCAAATCAAAAACCCTTTAGTCAAAGACAATTAAGAGTTGGCGAACTAATTAAACAAAATTTAGGAGTATTATTTATTAGAAATGAAGCAAAAATTCCTTCATTTAACTCTAAATTAATAACTGTGACCGAAGTAAGAATGACACCGGATTTGAAAACAGCGAGGGTTTACGTTATTCCGTTAGGTGGTATAGATACAAAAGAAACAGTTAAAATCTTGACTGAATACTCACATCTTGTTAGAAAAGCCCTGTCTAAAAGGCTGGATATTAAGTTTCTTCCTAAGCTTATATTTGTTGAAGATAACTCATTTGAATATGCAGAAAAGATTGAAAAAATTATAAAGAAAAATAAGGAATATGATAAAGAAAAAAAAAGATACAATTAAATTACTTGCAACGCATTCAAAAGATGTTGGATCCACAGAAGTACAAATTGGATTATTAACTGATAAAATTGTAACATTATCAGAACATTTTAAAAAATTTAAAAAAGATAAGCACTCAACCTTAGGTTTGACTAAATCAGTAAATAAAAGAAAAAAGCTTCTTACTTACCTTAAAAAAAGAAATGTTGAGTCCTATCAAAAGGTCATCAAACAATTAAATTTAAGGAAATAATGTTTAAAATACATAAAGAGGAATTAGAA
>MDSV01187132.1_pt1 | contig 10037 bp, 4 predicted proteins | sample 810851 | NCBI WGS metagenome assembly MDSV01 (sample SAMN05326640, study PRJNA326480) | marine metagenome | isolation source: seawater | place: Atlantic Ocean: North East | collected 2012
TGGTCAACTAAAAAGTTTGCTTTACAATAACAGTTCTGCCATCGGACTCGAGGATCTATGTCTGGTTGAAGACGATGCGCCAGCAATCGGACAGCCACAGGGGACTGATGACCGGTCATGGTTTGAAAAACTTCATCAAGGTATTATTGTTCGTAAAGACTTGATATTAGAAGATGTACGGAGCTTTACTGCACATCTGGTTTTTGTGGGAGTAGAGGCCGACGATAATGACTTTCCACTTTATATCCGTATTAATGGAGTCGATATAGTACGCCCACCAAGCAAAATAGCGCATCCCTCTGCTCGGCAATATTACACAAACGATTGGGGAGGGTCTCATTTTGACAATTGGTTTGTAGTCGAGGTTCCAGTTAAGGCGCTTCGATCAGGGAACAACGAAATTTTGCTTTGGACAGAATCTGAAAAGAATAGTTGGGAAATTATGATAGCTGCTGATGAAGAATTTTCTCGTGGCTCTCAAACAAGATCGAAACATCCCAACCGCAGTGCCAAGAGTATAGATGGTGGGAAATCTTGGGACTTTGATCACCTGGGATGGAAAAATGAGATTGATGGCGAATATTGTATCCGCCTAAGTTTAGGTCGCCATGCCTCTGAAGGTATCTACATATCGCCTGTGATAGATCTAGCAGGTGAAACACGATTAATCAAGCAAAATATAGAAGTCGTAAAAAGTCGCATTAACTGGAAAATGGAAATACCTGAAGGCTGTATTGCAGAGATTCGAATGCGCCTTGGAAATAGTCCAGTCATAAATAATACGGATTGGTCAGATTATACCGAGGTAAACGATTGCGTCGCAGTATCAGAATCTTGTTCAATTCGATACATGCAATTTGAAATAGTGATGAGTACAAATAATCCATTGGTAACTCCAAAATTTTTATCGGTGTCGATAGAAAGTAGTTTTGTAGAACAACGAAATTCAGACGGATGGATCTACAAGATTGAACGCCTGGATAATGGGCGAGTAGTTCGTTCTTCCATGGAATATACTTACGAGAATTTTGCTAATCTTAATGAATTGCGTGAAGACTTTGAATTGGACAAGATTGTAGCTGGAGCGTCGAATGAATTCGAAGCACAATTGCGCTTAATGTCTTGGGCATACAGAGTACCATTAAGCCCATTGAACCCTTATGCCTGGAATTATTACGATATACTTAAAGCTAAGCGTGACGACAAAGGGCGTATCATATTGCACCAAAATTACAATAATCGACGTCGCGACGGGCATTGCCTGTATTGTAATTTGTCTTTAGTTGCTGCATGTACCGCAATGGGCTATCCTGCGCGTTGGGTCAATATATCCAGTAAACACACCTATGGACACGAGGTAGCCGAAGTATGGTCCAATGAGTTTAATAAGTGGGTATTTATGGATTCCACTCGGGATTATTATATTTACGACCCTGATACGGGGATACCACTAAGCCTCGTCGAAATTAGTAATCGCTTAGGCGAAATCATGCCAGGACAAGCAACCTGGGAGTTTCCCGTACAATGGCATTTACCAAAAAAGTCTATGCTTGAAAACGTACGTATCGCTTATCGAGAAGGCGATCATGAATACTCGGTTCTTTCCGATGACGAGATTGAAGGAGAAGACCTGTTAATGTATAAAGGGCATTTGCAAATGCCACTGAGGAATGATTTTGCTAGTAACCCTCATCCATTACCGTGGCGACTCTCAAGCAACTGGGGTGGTGATCAGTTCTTTTGCTATTATAGCGATATGTTTCCACGGAAACAGGAATATCAACGACATACAAAACGCTGGCAAGACTTTAATCCAAGTCTTAATCAAGCGGAACTATTTCTTTATGAAATAAAACAAGCCGGCATATTGCGCATCGAAATCGACACAGAGACACCTTACTTAGATGCTTTCTTAGTTCAGATATCCAACGGTGAATGGCAGGAATACAAAAAGAACACATTCGATTGGCCATTAAGTGAAGGACTTAATCACCTCCGAGTAAAAGTCCGCAATCAAGCAGGCGTTTACGGTAAAGAAAGTTACGTAGCTATAGTGGCACACAAATAATTTTTTCCGTGACTTTAAGACCAATCAAAAATTATATTTATCTCAATATCAAAATGATAAAATAATTTCTTCATGAATTACTCTGAGTAACGAACGATTATCGCTGCTATTAACATCCTGAGTGATTTCCCAAATCATTATACCGCCTGCTTTTCGTTCTTTTGCCAATCCAACCTTTTTAATAATCGTATCAACTCCATTATAATAGATTTGATCAACTTGGTCAGAGTCTTCCGCACCCGAATACTGATTAACAATTTCCTTATAAGAAATTCCCATTAGTTCAGGACTACTATATTGAAAATTATAACCATAAAACGGAACTCCAAGAACGATTTTACTCGATGGAACAGCCCGCATCTTAAAATGCTCCAGATCTTCCTCGGCCTTTGCATAGGATGAATGTTGACCAGCAACATCTGGCGCCCATGGACCTGTAACATCGTAGGACATTACATTAATCCAATCAAATTGGTCTAAAGCCCTCGTAGTAATTTGATCACTATACCATACCCCTAAAGCCGCGGACAGGAACTTTTTAGGTTTTAATTGATTAGCTAACTCCGTTACAAATTCTTCATAATTATCTGGAATATTATTGCCTTCTAAATCTATGTCTATGCCGTCCAAATCATTCTTTTCAACATATAGTACGAGACATGCAACAAAATCTGAAAGATTATCTTCATGTAGTAACTCTTCATATGACGGAGCGATAGCACCACCAAGTGAAATACCTACCTTAACACCATTTTCTTTTGCTTTTAATACAAGAGCTGTGATTTGGTTATCATTTAAATACTCTTCCAAATTCCCATCGCTATCGGGGTTGCCGAATGCAATATTGACATGTGTCAATTTAGAAAAGTCTACTTCGCCTAAATTCTTGTCAAAATCTCCCCAGGTGGGAAGATAGCCTATCACCTTGAAGCCTCTCGGATATTTTTTAACATCAGAATACTCGGAGTTAACTACATCACCTGAGCTCTTATTTCCACTCACCAAACAACCCCACTGACTGATGCAGATAATAAGCAGGTATAATAAAAAATAAGTTGAATGCAGATTAGGTCCCTTTTGATTTTCAACCAGGCATATGAGTATCAAAAAAAATAATGAGGTGGTATATATACTATTTTATCACGAGCATTTTTCGCAAATTAAAATCCTTACTTCGTAATCTAAGTTTTGCTAACGGTATTTCCAACGCAGACATTCCCAGTCTGTAATACTCGTCCGTTTACGCCTCGAAGATGCATTTTCTTACCTAAATCAGAATTAACAAAGAGCATAGCATCCATACCGAATCGCTCAACAAATTTCTTACAACCGTTGTGCGGTTCGGACGTAATCTCTACAACCGCATCACCAATTGACAGGCGTGTCCCTGCAGGTAAGTTTTCCTCACTCAAATCGAAATCTATATAAAGCTGATCTCCAGCCAACGCCCAGCGTTCCCTAGATTGAGCAATATGTTGGATAGCTCGCGAGTTAGTCAATGTGATCTGAGTTTCCGGTTTGGCGGGTCTGTCAGGTCCACCACGTGTTTTCCAATTATCTCCCCATAAACCGACTTCTGAATCTAATAGACCTTCTGATATCGTTTCACGTACTCCAGTCTGCGGTCTCCGAACAATCAAATCTAATGTACCATGGTCCTTGGGTGACTGAGAAATAACGTCCAATCCAGTTTCAAGCTCTTCTCGACTTAGATGTAATTTGGTCGTCATAATTTTCCTCTCTCTAAACATCGAAGATTTAATTCGCGAAATAATATACATTAAAATTTTTATTTTCACTTAATTATATTTTCCGCACTCAAGACATATCAATTTTTCTATGGGGTCTTAATTTCATTCTTCTAAACCCGTCTTGTTCATAGCATCTAAAAGAGGTGGGACACCAAAAAAAACTAAACTCAATCCCATAGAATTCATAGCAATAGATCCCCGACGAGACGGATCTTCGCTCCAATCCTGTTGATCCAATAAGTACCGCAATATAATTCTACCAACCTTCAAATATCTGATGTCCTCACTTAATAAATACGCATAGGCCAATGAACCACATAATGCACCATAATAGTTATGAAGCAAAGCATGCGCACTATCAAAAACCTCTCGACCACCACAAAACCAATCAACAGCTCTCAAGTAACAGTCAGCCACATCTGAACTGGATGTTAGTTTGTGAAACTTTTCTAATCCAATAAGCAAATAGTGACTCTGATAACCCTTTAGCTCTTCATGAGGTAATTCCCGTATTAGATTATTATAAGGTGGCCCCAGGGCACGAAATTCATCGTCAGTAAACGGCGGAGTCGATCCCATCTCTGTTGCAAGAGTTGCTCCCTCTGTTGCCATACCGTACGGAAGTTGGTCAGGTAATCTTTCATCACTTGTTATTTGGAATCGTTTGTGCCAACTACCATCATCATTCTGGGCTCTAGCTATAATTGAAAAAACTTCCCAAGCTCTGTCGATATATTTGGTATCACGCGTCACTTCATATACATAAATCAGTCCCCGAAATACGTTTGCAATCGACCGCAAACTAAAACTAACACGTGAATCTTCAATCCATCGATATTTTAGAAAAAAATTTCCCGCTTGTTCAATAACTTCTCGAGCACGACCATCGCCGGTGATATAGTAATGGTCAACCCAATTATCAATGAACGTGTGGGATGCACAGGGCTCATCACCAAAATGATTCATACTATGTCGAAAAGACCCACCAACCCAATACGGACGAAGAGGATGAAAATGACACGTATCAACATCTTCAGAGTGACGCGACATGACCTCTGCAAGTCGAGCTGAATCCACGTGTCCGGTTCGTAAAAAATGCAACCATACAGCATGCCTAGGGTCCCATTCACTATTAGACCATCCCCAACGTCCGCGGAATTTCCAACTACTGTTCTCTTCGTCCCACGTGGTAAGAATGTCCCCATGATCTAAATAGCCATACCAATTTTCACGAGAAATTTGACGTGCCATCCACTCTACATAGCCTGAAAGCATTCGTTCACTTTTAGGATACTTTTTAGGGAACTGCATACTATTCCCAAGCAGCGGAGCACTTCTTCCATTTCCAAGAACTGAAATAACAACTGGACGTCGCAAACTTCTCGAAAGAATTTCCTTTGTCGAGGTGTTTTCTGGCGAAAAACATAGGCTATATTCCGTCGTTTTGGCACTACCTATTCCATCCGCATAGACTCCTTCACCTTCGTGCCAAGCAACCTCTTCAGAATATCGACTGTAGTCTAGGTGTGATTCGGCATTATTACTGCGCCAAAGAAAGACATCGATTCCTTTATGGCTTACACCAAAAGCCTTTGGATATTCCGCTGACATATTTGCTATCGCAACCCCAACTCTTTTCCTGTTGTCACTCCACTCCACCCATCCATCAAGTTGTTGACCATTATAAATTTTTTTCTGATCGCCGTTAACTGTCAGAGAATCAAGTTCGTATTGACACTTTGAACGCTGGTGTGCCAAATAATAAAAACCCTTTTTCATAATCTCGGATCTATTCTTATCTGATCCCAAAGAATATTGAGTCTTACCTTTTGATGTAAAAGGAATTCGTAATCCTATCTCGCTGACTTTTACTTCACGAGGATTTGCAGCAAAAATTACGGTATGCAAGACACGCACTTGGCTTTGCCCGGCAAAAAAATGAAGTCTGATAATCCACTTTAGTGGACGATAGCCTGAGTAATGATGCATACCGATGTCGGCTTCATATACACCCCTGAGGCATAATACCGTTCGGAGCGATCCAATTTCTTCTACTTCCACCTCATACTCGTCAGTCGCCAACGAAGCGAGACAGCAACCACCCATACCGTACAATCTACGAGTTTTCGATCCATCATGAGAAGATTCTTCAATTCGAACCCATGACTCACAGAAATTATTCTCGAATATGTTAATGTCGGATATAAAACTCCCATCCCTTAATCGAGTTCCTAAATCTAACGTCTGAATTAAAGAGAATTTTTTTCTGTTTATTCTTGCTCGCATTACACCAGTACAAATTTCGTAATGCTCATCTGTTTTAATTAAAGAAATCTCGTGATCATGCTTCTTTTGAATTTGTTTTCTTTCCCAACAAACCATCACTCGATCCCCGATTCGTCCCTCAAAGTCTATTAGTATCCATTGGATAGAGCCATCGGGCCAGAACGAAAGGGGTCGGAATTGAGCCGTTACATCACCTTTATTGTTATTCAGACAAAGGTTTGCTATGTCTTTGACAGCATTCTCAGGCAAAGAAAACCCCGTTGTAAGCGGACCCTTTAAATTGCTCCCCGAATCATTTCCTTTTACTACAAGAATGATGTGGTTATCATTGTTTGGCATTTGATATTTCTCAAAGGAAATACGACTAAAAAAAGTAGCCTAATCCGATTCGGATACCCATCGGGTTACCTGGTGTAAAATGCAACTCGGAAACAGCCTCATCCTCTTCGCGAAGCCTCGATTCCGTATCAAACTGAGCCTCATTCCACTTAACATCAAAGATATTCTCAATGATGGCCTGTATCTTGAAACGTCCCAACAAGTAGGAGGCATTAACGTTGAATAGAGTATAACCTTCGGCAGTTACGCTTCCGTTTTCATTAGCTGATCGGTCCCCAATATGTACATAGCGTAACGCACCTTCAAGTCCGGTTTGGTGTCGAGCAGTCAGACCCCCAGTAGAAGTCAAACGCGGTGCGAGCGAAATCTCGTTAGCATCCTTTGGCGCATCACGAATTATGCCGTGCGAAAAATTTAGATCGGCATCAGCCCATAGCCATTTCAAAATCTCAAGCCGTGCTTCCAGGTCTAAACCAATACGACGACTGCGTCCAATTTCTTCCGTAGTTCCCTCATCACCGATATAAACATACTCACTATCTAAATCCAACCACCATGCCGCAGCACCAAAATTGAGTTTAGAAGACGATCGCAAACGCAGACCAAACTCCGCACCTAAAGCACTCGGTAACGTTCCAGTTCCTATATGACCAGAATCAAAGTTGCGCTCATCAAGGGCAACGAGCAATTCATCTGGACCACGACCCTGTGCAGTGAACGAGCGCTGTAACTCGTCGACGCGCTGATCAATAACTGCGTTGCGTGCGTCGTTAGAGTGAAAACCCTTACCTGCATTGAAAAAAAAGTCTATGGATCTCCCTGGACTATAAACTAAAGCAGCCTTTGGACTCAGAATTCGATCATGGGCATAACCTGAAGCATGCGGTAGGTGTGCGGAAAAACCCACGAGTCGATCGTCTACTTGGAAAGTAAAATAATCAGCCCGAAGCCCGAGCATAAGTTTCCACTGCGAGTTGAGGAAAACCTCTTCGCGACCCCAGAGCGAAAAATTGCGCTCTAAGATTCGTGAATCGACTAGCGATTGATCTCTTTCACGTGCACTATTCTTCCATAAACCCACGTTAATATCGTCACCCCGCATACCGCCACCCAGCGTAGCTCGAACCAAAAACGATCCCAAATTATGGTAGAAAGAGTATTCACTTTTGAATCCGAATAGCTGGCGATCATCAACCTGCTCAATCATGTCGCCGTTGATTGGATCAGCTAAGAAGAAGGTGAAGTTTGAGAACAATTTAAAATCGTAGCGGCTAAAATAGGCCTGTGTGATGAAATCGCTATTATTCAGTCCCTTGGAACGAAAAGTCAAATTGAGGTTATGCCGACCTGTCGTACCACCCTCAAGATCATCAATAGCCCCCCAACGCCCGATTTGGCCGCTCTTTATAGCGCGAACCGGTAGTTGTCCAGAGGCATCCCATCCCGAGTTAAAGGCTCCCAGATCTAACGTCAATGTCGAGCGCTCTGACAAATGTGTGTGTACTTTTGAGAAGACATTGAAGCGTTGTAAGTTTTGTGGACTATCGAATGGGCCGTTTCTCCGGTAAAAATTCCCCGCGAAGTAAACCGTTTCGCCATCGTCGGCCATCGGTAGCTGATATAACATCGTATAATTAGCAGTACCGAAGCTACCGCCCGTAAAGCGTATCTCATTGTTGTCCAGATGATCGCGAGTCTGAAAACTGACAGCTCCAGCCGTAGCCAGATTGCCGTACTGGGCAAAGTAAGGTCCTTTAAATACATCTACTCTTTCAATGACTTCGGGAATCATAAAGTGTAGATCGGCATAGCCTTGACCATGTCCATGTGAAACCATGTTGACCGGAAGGCCGTCAACATCAATCGCTACGTCAGTCCCGTGGTCAGCGTCAAATCCTCGCAGAAAAATTTGTTCCGCCTTACCGCCACCGGCATGCTGAGCAACGATGAGTCCGGGAGCCATCTGTAACATCTGTTGCGCTGTGCTACTGGGACGAATTTCTAGGTCAAAGGTACGTACGGAACGCGAAGAGGCCGCTGAGTAGGAGCGTTCAGACTGCACCAATACCTCACTTAGGTGGATCGGGCTTGGATGTAAATGAAAATCTAACTGCGTTTCCTGACCACGCGAGATTTTCACTTTCAACTTGTACGTTTTGTAACCGATAATATTAGCCTGTAGAAAATAGATGCCAGGTTCAATATTAGGAATGTTAAACCGGCCCTTAATATCGGTTGTAGTACCCCACATAGTGTCTTTCAACAGTAAAGTAACACCAGGAAGCCTCTCTCCTGAAGAATCATCGGTAATCGTACCGACAAGAATACCCAAATTCTGAGAGAATACCGTCGAAGCCGATAGAATCAATATAGGACATAGCCACCGACATCTAATCCACGATTCAATACTCAAAATAAACTCCTCTCGACTTGAAAATATGGATCTAATATTTTTACGCGATCAATCATATTCTTATTTTTTTAAAGAAAATGAGAAAATTATTAGAGGAAAATACGCGAACCAACACCTTATCTGACTTCATTGATTAAATCAAATATTTTCTGACATTAAAGCATAAATTGTCTTGTCAATATTTTCGCTGAAACCACCGAAATCCAAATCCTACGTTTCGACCTTGGAGTGGTCCATATATGTATGACGTATCAAAGTTTTCTCCAAATGGGTCTTCAGGGTGAACTAATGGTGAATCCTGAGTATAATTTATAAGATTTTTTACTGCGATATAAGGCTGCAAAAGAGAACCAGAACTTAATTCCAAGTCTTTAGTCAACTGGAGATTATGAACGCTAAAATGCTCTGACATAGGATCGCGTGCAAACGGTGGATCGTACTCTGGTAGTTTCATTGGACCCGTCAGATTGAGCGTATAATCCACGCGTAATCCAGTAGGTAATCGATAAGAAGCATTAGCTACACCCTGGTAATCCGGTGCAAATTCCAGAGGATGGGTAATGCCATTATTCTCAATAAAAACGTCCATTACTGTAACCCCAGCCGTGTAAGAAAGAGGAATAGAGGTCAATGACTGGCTTAGCGTCATAGACCAACCTCTTGTGGTAGATGAGCCTTTCAAATTAGCATAAACTATCTGGTTTCTCTGGCTATAATCAGGCTCTATTTTATTAGTAAAATAGGTGTAAAATCCCTCTAAATCTACTGTCAATGGATTACTATCTATATCAAAAACATGCTGTAAACTTGCAGTGCCATTGAACGAACGTTCGGGATTTAAATCCTCAAGGAGAACCGTCGTTCGGGCACTCGAATAAGCTGCATGATCTTCAGTAAATAGATTGACGATACGAAAACCCGTCCCCGCATTTAGACGTAAAGTCGTAGCATCGCTGAGGCTGACTTTTAGATTCGTACTCGGAGACGGTATCCAGCCGTAATCTTGCTGATAGTCTATACGGATACCAGATTGAAGTCGGGCAGAATTAAAAACTAACCACTCATGTTGGGCAAACCAACCCGGTATCCACCGATTATCTGGAGAATTTTGGATCAATGCTTCCGTTTCATCAATAAGACCCGTTGCACTTGTATTATCGTCGTAGCGTTGGCCACGCAA
>MDSV01211144.1_pt1 | contig 10036 bp, 5 predicted proteins | sample 810851 | NCBI WGS metagenome assembly MDSV01 (sample SAMN05326640, study PRJNA326480) | marine metagenome | isolation source: seawater | place: Atlantic Ocean: North East | collected 2012
GAAAGCTGGGATCGCCCCGAACAACTCGAAGTAGGAAGGCGCACGAAAACCTGTCCCATAGCTACCATGGAACCGAACATTATCTCCTGGGGCCTGCCAACTTCCAGTCGCCCGCCAGGTAAGAGAGTCCCCCCATCTCTCAAGATTCTCCCAACGGCCACCCAGAGAGACTGAGGCTCTTGCAGTCGGCCGCCAGAGATGGTTTGCATAGAGCCCATTTCTCCAGCCCTGTTCATCCACCGGCGTGGCGGTGGACTGAAACGCTGTCCACTCCGCCACAGCTCCAATCGCAGTCTCGTGCTCGCCGTTCCAACTGACGACATTCCGCAAATCGACAGAGGCCTTCTCTGCATCACTGGCAAACGGAAAATCTCCCTGTTCCTCGAACTTCTCACGATAAAAGCCTGCCGTCAGGTGACTCCTCAATCGATCATTTACCCGGTGGCTCACATAACCCGTGAGAAGAGCCGCTTCTCGCTCATCCTCTGCCGGCCCAGAAAAACTTCCTACGCTCCCAGGATTGATCAGATTGCTGAACCAACCTCGAGCCGTCACTCCAGCGATGGTCTCGGCTCCCAAATCCCGTTCCACCCGCAGAGCAAACAGATCCTGCCTGAAATCATTTTCTGCACGGTCATTCTCAGTCTGTTCCCGGCTGCCGCCAATATACCACCGAGTGCCTTCGCTACCTCCCCGGAGCTCCCCACCACCCCGAAGACTTCCAAAGGAACCCGCCTCCAGGAATAAGTGGCGCCCGGGCTCATCAGAGCCTCCACGCGTATTCAGGTCCACCACTCCTCCAATAGCCTCGCTCCCATACAAGGCACTCTGGGGTCCACGCAATACACTGATTGAAGAGTAACCGAACAAAGAGTCTCCTCCAATCAGGTTCAGGGGTGGTATGTTGGAATCTGAAACCCTGACCCCATCAATTCGTAGCAGGGTGTGATCCGACTCGGTACCCCTCATCCGAAGCGCTGAGATCGAACCACGCTGCCCACCCTCAGAACCGATTCCAGTTCCCGGAACAAGATGTAACGCGTTCTCGAGGGTAACGAGCCCACGCTGCTGAAGCTCCTCCCCTCCCAGAATAGTCAATGCACTGCCGACAGCTTGCAACGGAGTTTCAAGACGGTTAGCCACCACCACCATCTCCTCAATTTCCTGACCCTGCGCCCGGTCCAATAGGACCGTGGCACCCAACAAGTAGGTGGTGACCTTCATCGTCACCATGAATGTATTCTTCACTGGATAATCTGCTCTACAACCCGTCGCTCGCGGGCATTTTGAACTTCTTCTCAGGCTGGCAATCTGGCTTAGCCCTCAATTTTCATAAAGGCCACACAGTGGCGGGACCGCTCCGGGTTTTCACCGGATTTCCCATCTATTTCCTGCCCGTGCCACGGGCTTCCCAAGGAGACCTTGGCTCTCCCAAGGGGGCGGCACACTCCAACAGGCCTGCCTCCGGGGCAAGAACCCTTTCGCGAAAGTTCGCCCTTTCCGCAAGTTGGGCCCAGAGCCTCCGGGACCAGCCGCGTATTGAAAAAATTCAGAGTCCTAGAGATTCTCGACTGCCTCCACCACCTTGTCTGCCGTAATGCCAAGCTCCTGCATGACAACGTTGCCTGGCGCACTGAGTCCGAAACGGTCAATGCCAATCACATGCCCGGCTGTTCCAACGTATTTCCACCAGAGGTTGGTGACCCCCGCCTCGATGGCGACCCTCTTTTGACAGGATTCAGGAAGTATTGACTCACGATATCCATCGTCCTGCCGATCAAATCGTTCAAGGCAAGGCATCGAGACGACCCTGACGCCTTCGCCGAGACGATCCGCTGCCTCAAGAGCATGTTCGACCTCTGAACCGCTCGCCATAATGATTGTGGCCAACGCCCCTTTCTCCCTGCGCAGCACGTATCCCCCCAGAGCAGCTCCTTCACGACGCTCCGCTATTGGGACACTGCTGAGGTTAGGGACCCCTTGACGTGTCAGGATAAGAGCCGTTGGGCCATCAGTCCGCAGCATCGCAGCCGCCCACGCCCCTGCCACCTCCTCTGGGTCGGCGGGACGGATCACGTCGAGATTTGGAATAACCCGCAACCCACTCACAGTTTCTACCGGCTGATGAGTTGGGCCATCCTCTCCGACTCCCACCGAGTCGTGAGTGAAAATATAGGTCACCGGGAGGCCCGCCAAGCCTGCTAGCCGGATAGCAGGCCGTAGATAATCCGCGAACACCAGAAACGTCGCCCCGCTGGCACGGAAGAGTCCGTCATAGGCGATCCCATTACAAATTGCACCCATCGCGTGCTCACGAATACCAAACCAGATGTTACGCCCCGATGGATTGGTGGCGCTGAAATCCGTATCGTCTTTAATGTAATTCTTGGTCGAACCATAGAGGTCAGCCGATCCACTCACTAGTTGAGGAACCGCCTTCGACACCGCGTTAATGACCACGCCGCCTGAGCCCCTCGTAGCGTCCTTATGGTCCGGATCAAACTCTGGAATCTGGTCGAGAAGGTCATCAGGAACGGACTTGGAAACTCCATCCTGAAGCTCGGCTGCCAAATTAGGATTTTCAGCAGCCCATGCTTCGTAAGTCTTTTCCCACGCAGAAAATTCATCCTGCATTGCACTATTTCGGTCTGCAAAATACTTCCTTGTCTCCTCAGAAACGTAAAAGGTCTCCGCGGGTAAACCAAGACCCTCGCGGGCCGCTTCCGCAAACTTGGCTCCTCCCTCTCCATGCCCAGCGGCTGTTCCAGCCACCTCCGGAATACCCTTTCCGATAAGAGTCTTGGCTATAATGACCTTTGGCTTTCCATTGTCATTTTCCTTCGCTGACTGAAGAGCCTGCCCTACCGCGCTGATGTCATGCCCATCGACGGTGACCGCATCCCAACCGACCGCAGCAAAATACGAGTCCGCGTCCTCGCTCTGGGTGACCTCTGCCATGGCGTCAAGAGTCACATCATTACTATCGTATATCAGGATGAGGTTATCCAAACCACTGTGACCCGCGAACGCAATGGCCTCACGGGCAACCCCCTCCTGCATGCAACCGTCTCCTGCAAGAGCGATCACGTGATGGTCAAAGAGCGTATGCCCGGGCGTATTAAATCGAGCTGCGGCTCGCTTTCCGCTCAGAGCATATCCAACCGCGTTTCCTACACCCTGACCCAAGGGCCCAGTCGTCGCCTCTACCCCGGGAGTTTCCTGATACTCGGGGTGGCCCGGCGTCACGCTGTGAAGTTTTCGGAAATCCTTCACCGCTTGAAGCGAAAGATCATATCCGGAAAGGTGCAACCAACTGTAAAGAAACATCGATCCATGGCCTGCGGAGAGAATGAATCGGTCCCGATTAAGCCAGCCGGGAGCCGAGGGATTATACCGCATGGTCTCACCGAAAAGAACTGCTCCGATTTCGGCGCATCCCAGAGGGAGTCCAAGGTGCCCGGAAGAACACGCATGCACCGCATCGATCGCCAGCCCCCGGGCCTCCTTGGCGGCCTGGGTCAAAGATCCACTCGTCTCGTCCAATATCTCCTTGCTCATGGGTGGCGCAGGATTGGGGAACCCGATGAAGGGTGCAAGGCGTAATACCGCCGCATCCGCGGTCTTCACCTGACCGCTGCCGGCAACCTGGTCGGTATCGGGTCAGCTACGATGACAATCGAAGATCTGCCTACCCCGGAAAGGACGACCCTAAATTACCGCGGTAAGAGGAGTCCGACCCTTGTCCCTTCCGCGTCTAAGACGCAGCAGTATCTCCCATGCCTCATCCTGCCCCATATCCGTAAGCTTAAACTTCTTGTGAGAGTGCAACCCGTCGTCCTCGATCCCTACCATGGAGCGCTTGCCGAGCTTTTCTACGACCGTAGATGTATTCGCAGGCTTACGCCCGTAGGAGTCGAGAAAGATATTTAGTCCCTTGGAATCAAGGAGTTCGGATCCCTCCTGATGCTTGCAATAGGCCGCAAGAACCACTGCTTCAGGTCCCGAAAGAGCAATATCTTCGTTTTGGAGATAGTCCCGAATCTCCTTCAGCTCCATCGCCGCCACACGATCCCGCTCCTCCGCAGAAGTTTCCGAGACAGCCGCAATCTCCTCTTTCGCAGCCATGATCTTAGTAATCACGCCTTGGAAATCCCGAAGCTCAGACAGGCTTAAACGCCATAGATCATCCGCGAGGTGCTGAAATTGAGAGGGTGCGCTCACAAGGAAAATTTATTAAAGTTAGTCCCATTTGGCAAGTTTTTGCTAAATTTATTTAGGGCTGACCCACGGAGACCCCCCTTGCTTTACCTTTAATCCAAGCATTTTGATATTATCAGGCTAAATCAAAATGTTAAAATTTAGCTCGTAAACTAATTTTTTGACGCTAGAACTGCTCCTGTAAGACCGAAAACCGCTGCGTTGGCGCCTTTCTTCGCAGGATTTACCCCGAGAATTTATCAAAAATGAGCTCTTTTCCCGCCGCAGACTCCCCATCTGACTCCCAGAAGTTAGTTCCTTTCAACGTCTCGAAAGATCGGGTGAAGAACGAACTGGCAGGAGCAGTACGCGATCTCGGCTCCAGCGGGGAAGAATCCGAGAATCTCAGCTCCCTCGTTAGGAAGATTCGTGCCCTCTTTCCAGAACTCATGCAGCTCCGTGGGGACCAAGATGCGACTGTGGAGCTCCGGGACCGGCAAATTCACGAACTCTCTCCCTACCTGCTGGGCACAAATACCCTTATTGGCGGATCAGCGCCTGAAAACGAGGGTTCCGGGGCAGAACCTCTTGAGAATCCCTTGGATGAAGTCGCACGCCGCATGTGGGAAATCTCCGTCACGGAACAAACGATCGAGCGCTACAAGGCTCAGGAACAGGCATTTCGGGACGAAATACTCGCCTCGGTGAGTGCTGAGCACCTTCCCATGGTTCGTTGGGCCTTGTCGCAAGCCTGATTCTTCAGCCCTGGTCGGGCCAAATACCGTTCAATCACAGGCCTTCCGCTAACGGTGTAGGCCACGCCCGGAGATCCCGGCGCCGGTGCAAAGGAAAGCCTCCTCGGTTCCGCAGAGCTCATATTTGCGTTGCTTCGCCGCCGTTCGCAGGTAAAACCCCCGCCCCCAACCGGATCCTATCGTGGCCGAACCAGCGAACACTCTCCGTATAGCACTGCCCAAAGGCAGTCTTCAGGAGCCGACCCTCCACCTCCTGGCAAAGGCTGGCTACCACGTATATTCCTCATCGCGGGGGTTACGGCCATCCTCCGACGACGACGAGCTGGATATCTTCATGATTCGAGCCCAAGAAATTGGATCCTATATTCATGATGGTTTTCTCGATTGTGGAATTACCGGTTATGACTGGGTCTATGAAAACGGTGCGGACTTGGAGGATATGGCTGAGCTACCCTATTCCCGCGCCACTGTACGACCGACTCGCTGGGTGCTAGTCGTTCCTGAGGACTCTCCGATTAAGAAGGTTGAGGATCTTGAGGGAAAACGTATCGCGACCGAGGCCGTAGGAATCACCAAACGTTATCTGGAGAGCAAGGGAGTCAGCGCGGACATCGAATTTTCCTGGGGAGCAACCGAGGTGAAGGTTCCAGACCTCGTGGATGCCATCGTCGACGTGACCGAAACTGGCTCATCGCTCCGAGCCAACAAACTCCGCATTGTTGACGAGTTACTGGTCTCTTTCCCCCACTTTTTCGCTTCCAAGGAGGCCTTTGCCAACCCTTGGAAGCGCCAGAAAATGGAGCGTATGGTCCTCATGATCCAAGCTGCACTTGCTGCACGAGACAAGGTCGGGTTGAAGCTCAACCTCCCCGAAAAGTCCTTGCCCAAGGTATTGGAACGCCTACCCTCACTCCGCCGTCCAACAGTCAGCTCCCTTGCTGAAGAAGGCTGGGTAGCGGTGGAAACCATCATCGACGAGTCCGCTGTCCGACACCTCGTGCCAGACCTCAAGGAACTCGGAGCGGAAGGAATCATCGAATACCCGCTAAACAAAATCGTCTCCTGAGAATCTCTCCTGTCCACCCCCGAACAACCACTGTTAAACATGGGCTCGCTGAAAAAACGTCGAAAGACAAAGATCAACAAGCACAAGCGCAAGAAGCGGATGAAGGCAAACCGCCACAAGAAGCGCTTGCGTTACAAGTCGTAGAAGTCTGAGCCCGGACGGTGAGGAGAACGCTAATGGCGTTCTCTGCCCCGGATCCGGGTCAGTCATCTTTCCGATGAAATGAGGGGAATCGCATTGATTCCTCCCTCATGATGCTACCCGGGCTTTCCGACTCGAAGGTCGCCTGTTCGGGTGGGTAAAACGCGCCTTGTCCACAGCCCATTGCTCGGCTACCTACTGGCTAACATGAAAGCCAGTCTCTTGCCCATAGCGGCCCTGTCACTACTTCCGGCCATCCTGTTGGGAGCACCAGAAAAACTGTTCAACGGTAAGGATCTCTCTGGCTGGAAAGGCCATTCAAAATTCTGGTCCGTCGAAGACGGGGTAATTGTAGGCGAAACCAAGGCCGACAACCCTACCAAGGGTAATACCTTTCTCGTGTACCAGGGAAAGGCAGTTGATGATTTTGAGCTCACCCTTAAGGCGAGAGTGACCGGAAACAACAATTCGGGAATCCAATATCGGTCCAAGCTCGTCAACAAGGACAACTGGGTTGTCAGTGGCTACCAGATGGACATGCACCCCTCCCAGAATTACCTCGGGATGATGTACGAAGAAAAAGGCCGCGGCATCATCGCCCAACGAGGTCAGAAGATTAAAGTCGCTGCCGACGGGAAACGCGCGATCGTGGGTGATTTCGACCGGAAGAAAGACATCAAACTCGGGGAATGGAATACTTACACGGTGCAGGCAAAGGGCAATGTTCTTACCCACAAGGTCAACGGCGTCACCACCAGTGAAGTCGTGGACGAGCAAAAGGCAAAGCGCTCTCTCTCGGGGGTAGTCGCAATTCAGCTTCACGGCGGCAGCCCGATGAAGATCGAGGTTAAGGACATCGTCCTCAATCGCGCCTCCAAGAAGGTCGCGAAGAAGAAACCTGCCTCCAAGGGTGAGGCAGTAGTCCACCCTGAGGGCTTTGAAGTAGAAAAAATCTATACGGTGCCCAAGGGACAGCAGGGCTCATGGGTCTCCATGGCCATAGACGATAAGGGCCGCCTCTACTGCAGCGATCAGGGCAAGGCAGGGATTTGGCGGATAACCCTCGGCAAGGAGCTGAAGGTGGAAAAGGTGCCCGCTCCAATCAGCGGAGGCCATGGACTGCTCTGGGCATTTAATCGTCTCTATGTCTGCGTGAACGGAGGCGGCGTAGGCGGGCATGGCAGTGGGCTTTACTACCTCACGGACACCAACGCAGACGACCAGCTCGACAAGGTCACCAAACTGCGTGGACTGCAGGGTGGCGGCGAACATGGACCCCATGCGGTCGTCCTCACTCCCGATGGAAAATCTCTCATGGTCCTCGGCGGTAATCACACCCAACCTCCCAAGCCTGAAATCTACTCCGTCCCCAAAAACTACGCTGAGGACCTTCTTCTCCCAAGAATGACCGATGCCCGGGGACATGCACGCGGTATTCGAGCCCCAGGTGGCTGGATCGCACATACCGATCCAGACGGCAAAGCATGGAACTTTTATTCATCGGGCTTTCGGAACCAGTATGACGTAGCGTTCAACGCCCACGGGGAAATGTTCACCTACGATTCCGATATGGAGTGGGATAGCGGTACACCCTGGTATCGCCCAACTAGAGTTTATCACTGCACAAGTGGGAGCGAGTTTGGATGGCGCACAGGGACGGGCAAATGGCCCGCCTGGTATCCGGACTGTCTGCCCCCGACCGTTGACATCGGTCCTGGCTGCCCGACTGGAGTAATGTCGGGGCTTGGCGCCAATTTCCCCGCGGACTACCAGCATGCAATCTACGCCTTTGACTGGACCTACGGAACGATCTACGCGATCCACCTCGCGCCGGAAGGATCCAGCTACCGCGGAATCAAGGAGGAATTCGTTACCGGTGTTCCCCTCAATGTTACAGACGGGGTCATCGGCAAGGATGGCAACATGTATTTCGCTGTCGGGGGCAGGGGAACCCAGTCTGCTCTTTATAGGGTGACCTACACCGGTGATGTATCCAAGGACCGGCGCTTCCCGGACACAAAGGCCACTCAAGCGCTCCGGAAGACGCGGCGTGATCTCGAGAAATACCACGGTAAGGCCGTTGCAGGCTCCATTGAAAAGGTCTGGAGCGCCCTCGGGCATGAGGATCGCTTCATCCGCTACGCCGCAAGGATTGCCCTCGAACATCAACCTGTGAGCGACTGGGCAGCCAAAGCCCTGAATGAAGATGACCTTCAGACCTCTTTGACCGCGCTTCTCGCCCTGACCAGACAAGGTGATGCAAGCCATCAAGGGGCGCTGCTTGACGCATTGAGCCAGCTGTCGCCAGCCGCCATGAACGAAGCACAGCAACTGGAGGCCCTCCGCGTTCTCTCCCTCTGCTTTATCCGGATGGGGAAACCAGACATCGCCACTGCCGAGTCTGTCATCGAGGCGATCAGCCCTCTTTACCCCGCTAAGACTGATGCACTTAATCGAGAGCTGGTGGATATGCTTGTCTACCTCGGTGATCCCGCCGTGGTCGCTAAAACTGTGCCGCTCCTGAGTCAGGAAGCCGTCGGCCTCGAGGAGATCGAATTTGACGATGAACTTCTCAAGCGTTCCGGACAGTATGGAAATAGCTTTTTGAATCAAAAGTCCAACAACCCACAGAGACAGCAGATCCACTATGTCTTCGCACTCAAGAATGTCTCCGAAGGATGGACGCCGGAACTGCGCAAGCAATACTTCACCTGGTTTGCCAAGGCCCGGAACTTCAAGGGTGGGGCCAGCTTTGGAGGCTTTATCAATAACTTCCGTAATGAGTCCCTTGCGAAGGTCGGCGACGCCAAGATGAAAGCCGAGATGGACGCCCTCAGCAAGGCCCCGGCACGCTTGGTGCCGGAGGGCTATGACAATGCTCGTAGGATTGAAGTCGGCGTTCTGCGGGGCATGAAATTTGACAAGAAGGAAATTGAGGCCAAGGCAGGAGAACAACTCGCAATCGCCTTCACCAACAATGATCCGGACGGCTTGATGCATAACCTCGCTGTCATTAAGCCGGGAACGCGCCAGAATATTCTTGAGGCAACTATCGCTTTGGGCGCCAAGGCGATTGAAAAGAATTTTGTCCCCGACAGTCCTGCTCTCCTCGGCTCTACCCCACAGGTAGCGCCCGGGCGCCGGTTTACCCTTTACGTCACTCTCCCCGCGACACCTGGGGACTACGAATTCGTCTGCACCTACCCAGGGCACGGCCAGCTCATGTGGGGAACGCTGAAGGTAAAGTGAGTAACCCTGGTCAAGAGGGCCGGAACAACGCTCCTGATTATATCTCATCGAGGCGGCGGTCCATGACCGCCGCCTTTGTCGCTCTCCCTTCGCTCTTTTTTTTGCCGCTCTCTGCCCTCCCCGGGCAGGACGCGCCTGCTCAAACTGCCCTGGAAGAGTATGCCCAGGGAGTTTTTGCGGAGTTAGACGGTGCTCCAGCATCCGCAAGACTACACTTCGAAACCGCTCTGGAACGCGATTCACACTCATTTGTGCTCGCGCAGAAAGCGGCTTCTCTACAGGAACAAACCGGAGACAGGTCAGCAGCCACAAGAACTCTACGTCAGTATGCTGAAAACCATCCCCTGCAACTGGATCCTCAATTATACTTCGCTGATTTCCTGAAGAGGCAGGTCTCCACTGACGAGGCTGCACGGAATTCCATGATGGATATTTTATCCAAAGCAAATCTACGGTTTCCCAATCACCCTGAGGTTTATACTCGTCTTATTCACCTGCACGAGAATCTCGGCCAGAGAGATCAATCTCTTGAGGTCCTCCATGATCAGCTGACGGTCACAAGTGCCGGCGCCGAACACTGGATCGCTCTCGAGCCCTTGGTGAAAACGCTTCTCCCGGGTGGCTCAAA
>MDSV01233248.1_pt1 | contig 10036 bp, 9 predicted proteins | sample 810851 | NCBI WGS metagenome assembly MDSV01 (sample SAMN05326640, study PRJNA326480) | marine metagenome | isolation source: seawater | place: Atlantic Ocean: North East | collected 2012
AATTTATGGCAAAAATGACAACAGAAGAAGCTTTTGTAAAAGTTTTACAAATGCATGGTATTGAGCACGCTTACGGAATAATAGGTTCTGCATTTATGCCAATTTCAGATATATTTCCAGACGCAGGTATAACATTTTGGGATGTTGCTCACGAAACAAATGGTGGGTTAATTGCAGACGGATATACTAGAGCTACAGGGAAAATGTCGATGGTAATAGCTCAAAACGGACCTGGGATTACTGGTTTAGTAACGCCCATAAAAACAGCTTACTGGAATCATACTCCTCTTCTTCTTGTAACTCCTCAAGCAGCTAATAAAACAATGGGACAGGGTGGTTTTCAAGAAGTAGAGCAAATGAATTTATTTAAAGATATGGTTTGTTATCAAGAAGAAGTTAGAGACCCGTCTAGAATGGCAGAAGTTTTAAATCGTGTAATTGAAAAAGCAATAAGAGGATCTGCTCCTGCTCAAATTAATGTTCCTAGAGATTATTGGACACAAGTTATAGATATAGATTTACCCCCAATAGTCAGATTAGAGAGACAAGCAGGTGGAGTAGAAGCAATTAAAAAAGCTTCAGAATTATTATCAAATTCAAAATTTCCTGTTATTTTATCTGGAGCGGGAGTAGTTATAGGCGATGCGATAAATGAATGTGTAAAGCTTGCTGAGAAATTGGACTCACCAGTATGTTCAGGATATCAACACAATGATAGTTTTCCTGGGAGTCACCCATTAGCAGTCGGTCCTTTAGGTTACAACGGATCAAAAGCAGCTATGGAACTTATTTCAAAAGCTGACGTTGTATTAGCACTTGGAACTAGATTAAATCCTTTTTCCACGTTACCTGGTTATGGAATTGATTACTGGCCAAAAAATGCAAAAATAATTCAAGTTGATATGAATTCTGATAGAATTGGTTTAACAAAAAAAGTTACTGTAGGAATATGTGGAGACGCAAAACTTGTAGCTCAACAACTTCTATCCAAACTTTCACCAAAGGCAGGTGATTTAGATAGACAAAAGCGAAAAGATTTGATTCATCAAACTAAATCTGCTTGGCTTCAAAAGTTGTCTAGTCTTGATCACGAAGAAGATGATAAAGGTACCGTTTGGAATAAAGAAGCTAGAGAAAGAGACAAAGATAGAATGTCGCCAAGACAATCATGGAGAGCAATCCAAGCAGGAATGCCCGACGATGTTATTATTTCAAGTGATATTGGAAATAATTGCGCGATTGGAAATGCCTATCCAACTTTTGACAAAGGTAGAAAATATTTAGCGCCAGGACTGTTTGGTCCTTGTGGGTATGGATTTCCAGCGATCCTTGGAGCAAAAATTGGATGTCCAAATACTCCAGTAATTGGTTTTGCTGGTGACGGAGCATTTGGAATTAGCATGAATGAAATGAGTTCTTGTGCAAGAAAAGAGTGGCCAGCAATTACTATGGTAATATTTAGGAATTATCAGTGGGGAGCTGAAAAAAGGAATTCAATTTTATGGTTTGATGATAATTTTATAGGTACCGAATTAGATCCAGAATTAAGCTATGCAAAAGTTGCTGATGCATGTGGATTAAAAGGAGTAACAGTTAAAACTATGGAAGAAACTACAAAAGCAATAAAGCAGTCTTGTGAAGATCAAAAAAAAGGTATCACAACTTTCATTGAAGTAATCTTAAATCAAGAGCTTGGAGAACCTTTTAGACGTGATGCTATGAAGAAACCTGTAAAAGTTGCAGGAATTAAAAAATCAGATATGAAGCCACAACAAGGTTTAAACTAACATTTATTCAAATGAGCAACAAAATAAGCTCAAATAGAAGTTTTGGTATTTTATTCTTTTTATTTTTTCTTTTAATTTCAATTTGGCCACTAATTAATGGCGCAGAAGTTAGAATTTGGTCGCTTGTTCTATCTCTTATTTTTCTAATTTTAGGTTTATTAAACTCAAAATATTTAGCTCCATTTAACAAAGCTTGGGTAAAATTTGGTGAACTATTAGGAAGAATTATTGCCCCGCTCGTGATGGCTATCATTTTTTTCTTTGTAGTTACTCCATTAGGCTTAATAATAAAATTATTTGGTAAAGATTTATTAAAAACAAAGTTTATAAAAACTAATTCTTATTGGTTAAAAAGAGAAAAAAATGTAACATCAATGAGAAAACAATTTTGATGTTAAGTTTTATTAAAGAATTTTTTGAATTTTTAAAAGAAAGAAAAAAATATTGGTTGCTACCAATCATTATTGTACTTACTCTTTTCGGGGCTTTGATTGTTTTAAGTCAGGGATCTGCGGTAGCACCTTTCATATATACAATTTTTTAAGTGACTACTATATTAGGAATTTCAGCATTTTATCATGATAGCGCAGCAGCTTTAATTGCAGATGGAAATATAATTGCGGCGGCTCAAGAAGAAAGATTTTCTAGAAAAAAACATGATGCTAGCTACCCACACAGTGCTGTAGAATATGTATTATCCGAGGCAAATTTAAAATTAAATGAAGTTGACCATATTGTTTTTTTTGAAAAGCCGTTTTTAAAATTTGAAAGGTTATTAGAAACCTATTTAGCTTTTGCTCCGTCTGGATTTAAATCTTTTAGTTTGTCAATGCCAATATGGCTTAGAGAAAAATTATTTCAAAAAAAATATTTATTTGATTGTTTAAGTAATCATGATGATAAATTTAAAGATATTAATAAAATTAACTTTTCAGAACATCATTTAAGTCATGCTGCTAGTGCATATTATCCGTCTCCTTATAATGAAGCTATTATTCTTACTTTAGATGGCGTTGGAGAATGGGCAACCACTACAGTTGCTATAGGAAAGGGAAATAACTTAAAAATGATTAAAGAAATTCACTTCCCTCATTCTTTGGGCCTTTTGTACTCTGCTTTTACTTATTACACAGGATTTAAAGTAAATAGTGGAGAATATAAAGTTATGGGTTTAGCCCCTTACGGAGAACCAAGATTTAAAGATATAATTTTAAAAGAACTTATGGACTTAAAAGAAGACGGTACATTTAAACTAAACATGGACTACTTCAATTATGCTACTGGGTTAACAATGACTAATAAAAAATTTGCTAAGTTATTTGGCCAGCCTGTTAGAGACTCTAAAAAAGATTTATTGACTCAATTTCATATGGATATAGCGGCATCTATTCAAGCGGTGACTGAGGAAGTAGTTTTACGATTAACAACATCTATAGCAAAAGAATATAAAATAGAAAATTTATGCTTAGCTGGAGGCGTAGCCCTTAATTGTGTAGCTAACGGAAAAATTTTAAAAAAAAATCTTTTTAAAAATATTTGGATACAACCAGCTGCTGGAGATGCCGGAGGATCTCTGGGTGCAGCGTTGGCATTCTGGTATAATGAGTTAAATAATTCTAGAAATAATAACGGTAAAGATAAAATGAAAGGATCTTATTTAGGACCTTCTTTCTCCGATGCTTTAATTGAAAAAGAATTAAACCATTTAGGTGCAAATTTTAAAAGAGTATCAAGTCAAGATTTGATTGATACTGTCGCTAAAGAATTAAATAAAGAAAATATTATAGGTTGGTTTCAAGGCAGAATGGAATTTGGACCACGAGCATTAGGTGCTAGATCTATTATAGCTGATCCGCGCTCAGAAAAAATGCAGAAAGAATTAAATCTCAAAATAAAATTTAGAGAGAGTTTCAGACCTTTTGCACCTTCAATTTTAATTGAAGATTTATCAAAATGGTTTGAATTAAATACTTCCAGTCCATATATGCTTTTAGTGGCTAAAATTAATCAAAACTTGCAGGTTAAAATGAGTGATACAGAAAAAAAACTTTTTGGAATTGATAAGCTAAACATAAAAAGATCAATAATACCTGCCGTGACTCACGTGGATTATACAGCTAGAATTCAAACTGTTCATAAAGAAACTAACCCTAAGTATTACGATCTAATAAATAAATTTAAAGAAATAACTAATTGTCCGATATTGGTAAATACTTCTTTCAATGTAAGAGGCGAACCAATAGTTTGCAGTATTAAAGATGCGTATAATTGTTTTATGGGAACAAATTTGGATATTTTAGTAATAGAAAATTTCTTGCTTTATAAAAAAGATCAGAATAAAAAATCTATAAAGAATTACCTAGATAAATTTGAACAAGATTAATTTTTTATTTTAATACACTTCCTAATACTGACATTGGATCAAGTTTAACATTAAACCAATTAAGTCTTACATCTAAATGGGGGCCAGTCGATCTTCCAGTTTTTCCAACTGTGCCAATTATATCGCCTTGCTTAACTTTTTGACCTTCCTTCACATCAACATCTTTCATGTGCATGTAAAGAGTGCTTATTCCATGACCATGATCAAAAATAATAGTTCCCCCGGTGAAATATAAATCTTTCTCAGATAAAGTAACTACTCCATCAAGCATCGCTTTTATTGGCGTACCTTCGGGTGCTGCAAAGTCTAATCCGTAATGAGGTCTTCTCGGTTTTCCATTCAATATTCTTTGACTACCGTATACCCCAGTTATTATTGATTCCTTTAATGGTGCCGCAAAACTATTTTTAAAATAATCTAGATTGCTATTAATTGATCTAGCTTTGCCAATAATAATGTTATCTTTTTTAATTCTGGCGTAAACTTCTTTAGGTGGGGTCACTTGTTTTTTTGGCAGACCATCAATTCTTTGAACCTTATATTTTTTTTTAAAAACTTTCTTAATTATTATATCCACTTTTTCATTTTTTGTGATTTTTATCACCACATCATTTTTTCTATCTCTTCCTATTCCAAAAGCAAAATATCCTTCTTTAGTAACTTTCACAGGTGTTTTATCTATAAAAACTTTTGCATTATTTAATGTTTTACCAATAATAAAAGATCCTTGAATAAATTTTCCTTTAAACTCAACAGCATGTGAGGTGTTGATAATTAATACAAAGAATAAAAAAGAGAGAATTACTCTCATTTAGCAGTCCATCCTCCATCTATTATAATAGATGTTCCTGTTATCATAGAAGACGCTTCTGAAGCCAAGAAAGTTATTGATGTAGCAACATCGCTAACCGAAGCTACTTTGTCCAATGGAGTACTTTCTTTCACGTATTTATTATATTTTTTATCGGCGAAATATTTTTTAGTTCTAGGAGTTAATACAATATTAGGGCACACACTATTAACTCTAATATTATACTTTGCCAAATCTAAAGCCATACCTTTTGTTAATCCTTCAACACCAAACTTAGTCATTGAATAAACAGTTCTATTTTGGCCAGCAACTATTCCAAAAATTGAAGATATATTAATAATTGAACCACTTTTTCTATTTAATTTTATTATTTGATTTGCACAAAGTTGAGCAACGTTAAAAACTGCTTTTGTGTTTACATTTAGAATAGTTTTAAGAGAGGTCTCTTTCACATTTAAAAATGGTTCTGGTATATTTGTTCCTGCGTTGTTAACTAAAATATCTAATTTTTTTAAGCTGGCTATGTAAGTTTTCATTTTTTTATAGTTGTTGACATCACAATTAAGCGAGGAATACTTAACTTTTAGTTTTTTAATTATTTTTCCTAAACTATTTAATTCAGATTGGTTTCTACCAATCGCAATTATATTGCCCCCTGCTTGAGCTAAGGCTATTGCCGCACCTCTTCCTAATCCTTTAGTTGCTCCAGTAATTAATGCTGTTTTACCTTTTATATTTATATCTTTTAAATAAATACCCATTATTGTGCAGTCCAACCTCCATCAATTATCAAATTAGAGCCAGTTATTTGGGATGCTTCATCTGATGTTAAATAGTAAACTAAAGAAGAAACATCATTCTTCTTTATAAAATTTTTTGATGGATGTTTTTCTTTAATCAAATTTGCTTCAGCTTTTTTAAAACTCATTTTATCTTTTTTAGCTAATTTTTTAATTTGCTTTTTTACTAATTCAGTCATAACAAAACCTGGCCCAATTGCATTACAGGTAATATTTTCTTTTGCTGTTTCTAAAGCTACAACTTTTGTTAAGCCAACCAAGCCATGTTTTGAAGAGACATAGCCAGATTTATTTTCAGATGCTATTGATCCATGAACAGAAGAAATGTTAATTATTCGTCCCCAATTATTTTTTCTCATTATTGGTAAGGTTTCTTTAATCATAAAAAAAGGAGTATTTAAATTTATACTAATTATATACTCCCAAATTTTATCAGAAAAATTACATAAGGGTGCAACGTGTTGTCTTCCTGCACAATTAATTAATACGTCAATCCTTTTAAATTTTTTCCTTGAAAGAAATACAAATTTTTTTATATTTTTTCTCTTTATCAAATCTAAATTTAAAATTAAGCTTTTTTTATTTGAAAATTTTTTTTTAAGACTATTTAATAAGGAATTTTTAATAATTCCTGCAATAGCTATATTATAATTTTTTTTGTAGAAATATTTAGCTATATCAAGACCAATACCGCTTGTACCACCTGTAATTATAATAGTTTTTATCATTGAGCTGTCCAACCTCCATCAACTACAATTGAAGTTCCTGTAATCATTGCAGACGAGTCTGCTGCTAAAAATGCAACTGCTGTGGCCACATCGCTCTCTTTAGCAACTCTTCCTAGAGGAATATTTTTTAGCATTCTATTTTTAAATTTTTTATTTTTAAAAAAAGCCTTTACCATCGGGGTCTCAACAAATGTTGGGCAAACTGTATTAACTCTAATGTTATATTTTGCAAGTTCACAAGCCATACCTCTAGCCAAACCTTCAACTCCAAACTTATTCATATTATAAACATTTCTGCCCTCACATCCTACTAACCCAAGTTGAGAAGACATATGAATAATTGAACCTCCTATTTTTTTTCTATTTTTCAGCTTTACCATTTTTTGTGAACATAATTGGGCTATATTAAATACTGCTTTCATATTTAAGTTTGTTAAATATTCCATATTTTCTTTTTTTACTCTCGTAAAATGCTCAGGTCTATTTGTTCCTGCGTTATTCACTAAAATATCTAATTTATTTATTTTTTTGAGAACGTTTTTAAAATCATTGACATTTGTTACGTCGCAAACAAAAGCTCTGCTAGCACCTTTAGTGCTATTAATTATCTTTTTAACTTTATCTAAATCTTTTTTTGTTCTGCTAATAATAATTACTTTTGCCCCAGCTTCTGCTAAAGCAATAGCACAAGCTTTACCAAGTCCTTTTCCTGCACCTGTGACTAAAGCAGTTTTATTTTTTAAATTGATTTTTCTAAACATTAGATAAATAGTTTAACATCTGCGTAAATTAATTCTACGGCCACAATTAATATTGCTATTAAACCAACCCAAGCAATCCATTTGTAAGTTTTAATCCACTTAGCAATTAAATTGGCCATAAAAGCCATTAGAGCAATAGAAAGAACTAATCCAAATATAAGGAGAAAATAATGTCCTTTAGCTGCGCCAGCTACGCTAATGACATTATCTAAACTCATTGTTATATCCGCAAGCATTACAGTCATAATTGCTTTCATTACTGACGAATCTTTTACTTTGATTTTTTCTTGTTTTCCTTGATCTTTAATTACATCTACATAAAGTTTATAAACAATGTACAAAAGTAATAAGCCTCCAATTAATCTAAGCCCATTTATCTGTAAAAGATAGGATGCAATAAGAGTAAATATAATCCTTAAAATTACTGCTGCACCAATTCCCCAAAAGATAATCTTTTTTCTTTTTTGCGGTTCAAACTGAGATGCTACCATTCCTATTATTACAGCGTTGTCTCCAGCTAAAACTAAATCTATAAAGATAATTTGGGTAAATATTAAAATTTCTTCGTTCACAATTTCCTTATATACGACTTTTATCTAAATTACTGATCTTTTAAAATCATGTCAGAAGCTTTTTCTGCTATCATGATAGTTGGAGCATTTGTATTACCTGATGTTATATTTGGCATAATAGATGCATCTACTATTCTTAAATTTTGCAATCCATGAACAGATAATTTATCATTTACTACAGCTTCACTATCATTACCCATTTTGCAAGTTCCTACAGGATGAAAAATTGTTTGAGCGTAGTCACTGCCTGCTTTAACGAGTTCTTCATCATCTTTAATGTGCACCCCAGGTCTATACTCCTCCGCCTCAAATTGTTTAAAAGTTTTACTTTCAAGCATTATTTTTCTTATAAGCTTTAATCCTTGAGCTGCAACGTATCTGTCGTCTTGAGTAGACAAATAATTCATTTTAATTTTTGGGTAATCTCTACTGTCTCCGCTCACTATATTTATTTCACCTCTACTAGTTGGCCTAACATTTGCAACAGTTGGGGTAATCCCCTCAAAAGGGTGCATTGGAGTCACACCCAAAATATCAGTACTAACTGGCGAAACATGAAATTGTAAATTTGGTGTTGCTCTAGACGGGTCGCTTTTAGCAAATCCACATACTTGACTAGCACCCATGGTTACGGGACCACTTTGTTTAAAAATGTATTCTAATCCCATTAAAAATCTTCCAAATAAACTCTCAACTTTTCTGTTTAACGATTTTAAATTTTTTACTTTATATACAGGTCTGAACATCAAATGATCTTGTAAATTTCTTCCAACACCTTTTAATTCATGTATCACATTAATCCCAAGTTTCTTTAATTTACTACTATCTCCAATACCTGACACCTGTAAAATATGAGGAGAACCAATAGAGCCCGCGGACAATATCACTTCTTTATTTGCTTTTATTGTATTTAATTTGTCTCCTTCATAATAGCTGACGCTTACAGCTTTTTTACCTTGAAAATTAATTTTTTGAACATGTGCTTTAACAGTAATTTTTAAGTTTGGTCTTTTTTTTGCAGGATTTAAATAACCTTTAGCGGCACTACATCTTAATTTAAGACCAAATTTTTGACTATGAGAAGTTGTAAATTGAAAAAAACCAACTCCAAAATTATTTCCTGTATTAAAGTCTAATGTTTTAGGTATACCCATTTCTTCAGCAGCGTTTTGAAATTCATCTAGTATTTTCAAGTCTATTTTTTTATTTGCAACTGAAATTGGACCTTCATCATTGTGAAACTCACTTTTTCCAAGTTCATTATTTTCTGATTTTAAGAAATAAGGTAATACATTATCCCATCCCCATTCTTTATTACCTTGTTGTTGCCAGTTATCATAATCGTTACTCTGACCCCTAATCCATAAAAGACCATTTATTGAAGAACTCCCGCCAAGAGTTTTACCCCTTGGATATCTTATTGATCTATTATTCATTGTTTCGTCTTTTTCTGTACGAAAGCACCAATCTACTTTCGGATTATGCATTGTTTTAAAATAACCAACAGGAATATGTATCCAAGGGTATGTATCTTTTCCTCCAGCTTCTAGTAAAAGAACTTTATTTTTTGGGTTTTCACTCAGTCTGTTTGCTAACACACATCCCGCTGAACCTCCGCCTATAATTATGTAATCAAATTCGCTCATTTTTTTTTTCAAAAACTTTATAAGTCAGTTTTTTTAGAATTACCAATATTTCTAATACAACCACAGGTTTTGTTTATTAATACAGTCAGTTTGACTTTCTTTTTTATAAGAGGTTAAATTGTTTTTTTATTAATAAAAAAACGGGGGAATAATGAGAAAATTATTTACAGCGGTTTTAACATTAGTTGCATTTGTTGCTATATCAGTAACTTCGGCTAATGCTAAAACTCTTAAATGCCAAACTGTTATCAGTGCAAAAGCTGACGAAGTGAAAATGTTAAAAGACTTCGGAAAAGACGTGTCTGACCTAACAGATGGTTCTATTAAATTTGAAATTATGCCAGCAGGTACTGTTGTTGGAGTAAAAGAAACATTAGATGCAGTCGACAAAGGACTGATAGATTGTGGATTTGCTTGGACTCACTACTGGTCTGGAGAACACCCAGCAGCTATGTTATTTGGTTCGCCGGTAGCAGGTGCAGGTGTTGGTATTGATAACATCGCGTTCCTATCTTGGTTCCAATATGGTGGTGGTAAACAATTATATG
>MDSV01071503.1_pt1 | contig 10035 bp, 17 predicted proteins | sample 810851 | NCBI WGS metagenome assembly MDSV01 (sample SAMN05326640, study PRJNA326480) | marine metagenome | isolation source: seawater | place: Atlantic Ocean: North East | collected 2012
AATTGCTCTTACTTCTGTGATGATATCTCTTACTCTTTCTCTGTCTAGTGAATCGCCATCGCCCCAGTTGATTGACTCACATGATGCACATAAGTCCAAATACTTGAGAGTAGCAATTGCGATTTCTCCTCTGGTGAGTCCTTTTATAGGATATAATACATCGGGATGACTAGGTAAGTAGAATGATTCAACGTAGTCTAGGAATTGATTGAAGTTGTGCATGATGTTTTCTTTGTGTATGTACCTATTATAATTGAGTGGTTATGAAATACAACCACTCATGTGACACTAATCCAACTGGACTAGCGTAGGTATAAATAACCGCCTGCCCAGTCTAGATTGCGAGAGTCTAATAAAAACTTGAGATCCTTGACCTCTGTAAATCTAAATCTTACGTGTTTTGTGTGTGGTGCTGACCATGATGCAGGTTTGTAGACGTTACCCAAATTTTTCTCAATTTTACCTACAAATGAGTGAACTGACTGATCTCTATACTCTCCCCTTCTCTCGTCATACTCACATTGAACAATTTTATAGTAAGATCTGCCTTCTCTTACTTCAAACTTCATAAGATTCTCTCTCATGCTATAACCTCTACGGTTGTGATAATCTGCATAGTTCTTTGTGATTGCTTTGCAATAATCATCAACGTATGATCTTAGGAATGTTTGGTTTGTTTCTGCTGTTAGAGTCATGATGTTTGTTTGTGTATGTTCTTATTATAATGGACACAATACTAAAATCAACGAGTATTGTGCCACTAATTGAACTGGTCTAGTATCGCTCTGGTATCATATCATATGGACTAGGATATAATACCTTATCAATAAACGACTGTAAATTTTCGTTTACTGGTTGGTCTTGCTCCATGATGACCCAAGTCACATGCTCGCTAAAAGCATGTAGTTCATCATTAGTAAAATCTACTTTCATAGTTCTCCCTCGTCTTCAATGTTCTTGACTACTACCTCTATAGGGTCATCATAGTCCTCATCAAAGTGAGAAGTCCAGTCATCATCTGGGTCTTCGCTTGGTTCATGTGCTTTGATGTGAGCGTCTACTATGTCAGTCGCTTGGACTGTCTTATAATAGGTGTAGGTCTTTGTGCCTTCAATAGTATACTGTCTCATCTTTTATCACGATTGAGTGGACTATCAAAGTAAGATCTGTTAGCAACGAACAATACTGTTAGTGCTGTGAGTATCCCGAAGAATCCAATAATAAGAATTGGACTATGTGGGAAATCGTAAAATGGAACTGTTTGCATTAGTTTTTGACGTAAATGTTTCTTGCATTGCTATACTTGCTCTGCATAAGTTTTATTGCATGATGGACGCTTATAGCAGCAATCTCATCATCAATACGGTATCCTTCAACAAGTGCTGATACTGTGAATTTCTTCATGTGAATGACTCCCAAATTGAAATGAATGTAGTTATCCAGTGCTGTTGATATTCTGTCATGTCTGACAACTCTTGCTCATCAGCAGATAACTTTGGTAAATTGTGATTAGTGCAGAATTCTACATACACGTCACATAACCAGTCATGTTGTGCATCAGTCATGATGCTGCATAATCTTGGAATTCAAACATGTAGTAGTCTGCTGTAATCTCATGCTGACGACAGTAAGCATAGATTTTAGACATTTCGTTTTGTGTGGTCTCTATGATGTGATTCTTTGTTGTAACCGTAATAGGTGCATCAAAGTCAAAGAGATCAAGTGTTGAGTCGTGCATGTGTAATCCTTTGTAACTATACTCAGTATAGCAGTTCTGTGATCGGATTCACTATGTCTTGTGCAACTTTATGAACTGGCACACTGTCTAACCTTTTCTCTATTAGTTCACTATAATTATTATGCAACTCACATCCGATATAATATCTCTGGTGTTGTTTTGTTACCATAGCAGTTGTACCACTACCCATGAATGGGTCAAGTATTATATCTCCTTCCCTGCTGCCTGCTAATATGCAAGGTTCAATCAAGTCAGGTGGAAATGTAGCAAAATGTGCATGCTTATATGGTTTATTGGTTATACTCCATACACTTCGTTTGTTCTTGGTTGTATAACTCTTAGTCAATCCACTATGCGGTTGTAGTCCAGTTCCCTCATTATGATATTTGCCATTATCACGAGTTCTAGTTCCCCAGTCCTTCTTGACTGGTTCTTTTATTGCTTCATTATCATAGTAATACTTCTTACTCTTTGATAATAAAAATATGTACTCATGTGATTTTGTGCATCTATCTTTTACACTTTCTGGCATCGGGTTAGGTTTATGCCATATAATATCTTGCCTGAGATACCATCCGTCTGCTCTCAAAGCGAATGCCAACATCCAAGGGATGCCAATTAGATCTTTTTCTTTTAGATTTGATAGTTTATTATTTCTCTTGCTACTATAGTCTGGTAGATCTTGCTTGGTCTTACTTACTGTCTGCTTTGGATATGATTTGCCCTTGCTTGGTCTGTAGTTATAATAACTATCGCCTATGTTTACCCATAGTGTGCCATCATCCTTTAGTTTGTCTCTTACCACACTAAACACTTCAACTAATTGTTTGATGTAGTCCTCAGGTGTTTGCTCTTGACCTATTTGTGATTCCTCTCCACCATAGTCTCTTAGACCGTAATATGGTGGGGATGTAACACACGTCTGGACACTTAGATTTGTTAGATTCTTGAGTGTCTCACGACAGTCTCCATATAATATTGTGTCTTTTACTGTCATAATATTGCTGAGAGTGTGTTTATCCTATCATAACCTTTTATCCTTGCTCTTGCTTTCTTTATGTAATCACCATCCAACTCACATCCCATGTAATCTCTGTTTGATAATTTACATGCTATTGCAGTTGACCCACTACCCATGAATATGTCTAATACTGTGTCATTCTCATTTGTGTATGCTCTGATTATTCTCTCTAGAATGTCAAGGTTCTTTGTTGTAGGATGCCAACCACAAAAATCCTTGGATGTTGTGTGGTTATTCTTTTCCCATACACACGTTGGTATAGTTCCCTTAGTGTAGTTCTTACCATTACGTATATTATTCTTGACTTTTCTCTCTATCCTCACGTCATCGCCATTGAATAGAAATTTCTTACCTTTTGAATAGCACCATGCATACTCATGCTTACGAGCAAAATTATCCTGTGACCTTCCACCCCAATTATAAGACCATATGATCTCATTCTGTGGATGTATGCCATCTATCCTATTGAGTGCTAACTTGTATAATAGGAATGCTTCTGTTTTTAGTGTTCCCCATACTACTAGCATTCTCTCATCCTTCAATACTCTGATACATTCCTTAGTCCATGCTATGCACCATTGTATGTACTCTCTATCATTCTTCCACTTGCTATCCCATCCCTTGCCACCATCAAATCCTATAAAATATGGTGGGTCTGTCAATATCAGATCAATAGAATTATCTGGTAGTTTCTTTAGATATTTGATGCAATCAATATTGCTGATAGTATTTTTCTTCATAGATGCTCCTTCAAATCTCTCATGAATGAAAATTGACTGGGTAGTCCATCAATATGGAATGTGCCTGAGTTGACTTTCATGCCACCATGTTGGTTGTGTGGAAAATTACCATTCTCATCCTGTATTGTAACATAGTCTGTGACTTCTTGCTTTGATGCACAAAATAGTCCTAACTTTGTAGGATTGACTGCAACAAATATCATGAGTTCATAGTCATCATCAGGTCTGATTTGTTGCCATCTATAGTGAGTGAGTTTACCCTTCTCTACCCATCTAAATGACCCTTTGATCTCTATTTTCTTACCATTGATCTTTGTGTCATGATCAGTATTATCTGGTTTGTTTATCTTCCACCCCTGCTTACGTGCATAGTCCTCAACTAATAATTCAAAGAATCTACCCTTCTTCTTACTGGTTAGATTTTGTATTACTTTGAACTGTGAGTCAGCATAAGGGTCGATATCATTATTGTTGAGAAGTTCAAGGTATGGTTTGAAGTTGTGTATGCTCTTCTCTGTAATTACGTTTGCCATGATGTTGTGTGTTATATTACTATTATAATGGGTAGTATTATAATTACTACCCATATTGGTACAGTTTATAGACTGTCAAGATCTCTACCAACTCTATCCCTACTGGTTTTATATACTACTTCATTCCATAATGTATTTGTTCTCTCGTCCAACTCTTTTGTTACTACCTTACTGTATGCCCTTATTGCATCTATCTCGTCCAGTACCTCGTCAGCATCAGTCCAGTCATAAACTTTTTTCCTTAGACTTGTTACCATATCGTTTATATACTTCGCTTTTTGTACTGTGTCATCTAGATCTCGTAAGATCTCAAAATGGTTAGGTTGTGTCATAATAATAAGATAGTAATTTAAATTAGAATCCCCGACTCAATCGGGGATAGAATAAAGATCTGTATATATTCAGTTGTATGTGCAATGACTATGCAGTCAATAGATTTAGTTCGCCTGACTTACGAGAGTTAGCAACAAATCTACCGATAGACTCTTTGCTATCTAGAACTGTCTGTAGTTCTGTCTCGAACTTGCTAGGGTTCTTAGCAGCATATGTGTATGCTTTGTCATTAGATGTGTACTGTACATCAACGTTACCTTCGTTGAATGAGATAGCAGCGATAGCGGATGAACCTGTGATTTGCATAATGTAAAATGTATTTGAACAATGATTGCAGTTTAGAGACTTGTAATTCTAGTGGTCTTGTGTATGTACTTATTATAGCAGTAATACACGTGGTGTGTCAAGTGTGTGTTGAGATCAAGATAAATCTTTTTTCTCAGTCAGGAAGTCTTTTAGACTAGATTGATACTGACCAGTATTCTCTGTAGTATCATCCTTGATGCCCTTGATACGCTTCCATCTGTTGTACATTGCTGCTAGATGCCATGACTGTGCTAGACTTCTAGCACCAACCTCTAACAGTTCTAATTCCTTTTTGTTTGAAGTATAGTTTTTATACTCCTCTCTCCATTCATTACTCATAGGTGTATGTCTTCCCTTTTACTTGTGTGTCATTCTCGCCTGACCTGCCTGCCCTCATCTTACCAAGTTTGATATTCTTTTTGGGCAATCCACCTTTGCGAGTCCTCTTTAGTGTAGCATCCCCACCACCTTTTGTTTGTGTGATGACTGCATCCTGACCATACTTCTTACCTAACTTCTTGACTTCCTTCTTGAATTTACGTTTGCCCATCTTACCAGAAGTAACAACGTGACTACGCTCCTTCACTTTTCTCTCTTGACCTGTTTTGTCATCCTTCTCAGTATATCGTCCTTGCACCTTAGTGGCACCTTTACCGAATTTACCTCGAATGTCTTTATCAAGTGATTTAGTCCTTGCCTTATTTTCTTTGGATGATTTATCGCCACGTTGTGCTGACATGACAGCAACTCCACCCTTATCATGCTTAGATTTTATCCTTGATAAACTGCTCTCATCTAGAGAGCAGTCTTCAACAAATTGAGAGAATGTCTTCATTCTATGTTTGTACCTCGTCAGATGTATTTAGTTCAACTGTCTCATCAAGTTTAGAGTATAGTTGAATGAATGACTCTTTGGTCTCATCGTCAAATCTGTTTAGACACATTTTGACTGCCTTCATCTTATCTCCAAATATAGAGTATGCTTTGATGACATGAGTCAAACGTCTAGTGGATATGACCTCATCAACTCCACCCTCATTGAATGTCCTACGAACTATATCTGCCCATGAACATAGATGTGTGATGAACTTCTTGGTCTCTCCTATCATAGGAATTGATAGTGACTCTGCACACTTTGTGAGTATCTTGTTCTCTGTCTGTGCAGATGGATAATCTTGCTCAAATGTGATAGGGAATCTCTCAAGGAATGCTTCATTGAGTACATTTGTGCCTATGAACCTACCGTCATCTGACCCCTTGCCTTTTGTATTTGCAGTTGCTATGATATTGAAACCATGCTTGGGTTTGATGTACTCTCCTATCTTTTTGAGAAAGAGACCTTTGCCTTCGAGTATGGACTGTAGGCACATGATCTTGTTAGATGCTAGATCGATCTCGTCAAGTAATAAGACAGCACCACGCTCTAGTGCTTCGATAACAGCACCGTTATGCCATACTGTTTGACCATTGACAAGTCTGAAACCACCTATCAAGTCATCCTCGTCAGTCTCAATTGTGATGTTGACTCTGATTAGTTCTCTGCCTGCTTCAGCACATGCTTGCTCTACACCGAATGTCTTACCATTGCCAGACATACCTGTAATGAATACAGGATAGAACATGTTAGATGCTACAACCTTCTTGAGATCAGGGAACTGACCGAACCTAACAAACTGACCGTCACGCTCTGGTACTAGGTTTTGTTGCTGTGCAGTTGAGTCTGTCTTTGCAATACCTACATTGACAGGTGTAACAGGTGCAACTGGTGCAACATATGTATTCTCAAGTTGTTTCTTTGCTTGCTTGACTGTGACTTTCCAGTGACCTCGCTTAGTCTTATACTGGTTGAGAAACTTGGTTATAGTCTGATAACCTATGTCATGGTTACTGCAGTAGTCTTTGACTTTATCAGCGTCAAGGTCTTTGCCGAACTGGTCAACAATATTGTCAAGATGGAATTTGGAATCGTAAGTAACTGGCATAATGTATTTTGTTGTATAGTATTATTATAGTGGATATGGTATAAAGAGTCCACCCTTAGTGGACACTTTATAATGTGGTCATGCGATCACTTTGATGAACTCTTTGACCATGAACTTGTTAGATTTCTTGGACTTGTTCATCTTCTTGAATGCATTGCTGATTGCTCTCTTCTCAGCACCTTGCTCAACTTCTAGTTCATCAGATGCATGTAGTATAGTCTGGTTGATACCACACATCAGATCGAATGCTTGACCTTTGAAGAATACAGCACCTTGCTTTTTAGACATGGACTGAACTTCCTCGTAGTAGTCAAATGAGTGTCTACCATATCTCTCGTAGAAATTTCTTAGTCCACCCCTCTCAAGAATTCTGATACCTATGAATGATACGTTAGGTAAATCTGACTTGACTGCTTCACAAAGTTTATTTGTGAACTCACTATCATTATAACCCTCAGGTGTGAAAATCTTAGAACCTGATCTTATGCATACTCTGTTAGCATGTATGTATGATGAACCCATCTTGTCAGGATTCCATGAATTTTTAGAGTTGTAAGATGAGTGCATGCCCTCTCCATCAGTCAATACAACTACATGACATTTCTGTATACTATTTGATTTGATGAATTGTTTAGCGATGGCACCTGTTGATAGAATTGCTTCATTGAGTGGTGTACCTGACAACTGGAATGTTCTACAGTATGAATACATTGCATATCTCATACCTCTTGCCTGTAACCATAAGTTGAGCATCATTTCATTATTAGTTTTTACTCTTTGCTTGCTACTGAGAATATTTACCATGCGAAACCCACCTTCGATAACCATGTCATTCTCTTTGAATACCTTGACATTATCCTCAGGTGTAAGATGATGATATGATGATCTGACAGTATCATAGTTATCGAAATTTAGCATCCATGAGTCATTAGTGAATGCATATACCTCGTATGGTATGTTGACTTTATTGCAGAACCATACTAGATTGAATAACTGCTTGAGAGTATTGTCAAGTATCTGATTCATTGAACCTGACCAGTCTAGTAGGAATATTAGACCATGGTTCTTACCCTCTGGTATAGTTGTGACTTTCTTGAATATGTCCTCATTGTACAAATATGTGTGCAATTTGGATGTGTCAAGAATACCTGTCTTTGATATTGCTTGTCTAGCATATGAGTCTGCTGACTTCTTCATTTCAAACTCTTTGACTAGATGGTTGACATCCTTGGATGCTGACTTTTTGAATGCAAAGAACTCTTTCTCTACATCTTTGAGACTAGAGTATGTGATGCTAGAACTATACTGTCTGGTCTCTCTGTCATCAGTCTGTCTCTCAGCATTGAAGTGAGTAGTCAATTCTTTGTGTACAACATCGAAAGGTATTACTATGTTATCGAGGTTAGGTTTTGGTAGAGTAACATATACTTTCTCAAGTGCATTGTCATCGTTGAGACCTTCCATATTACTATCGAATGCTTTTTGTGTGTCACTCTCTTGGATATTATCCCAGTCTCCACCTCTATTGCCTGCACTGGTATCGCCTGCTGACTCATCGTCAGCATCTGAGTCATCAAGATCTTTACCTTCTGACTGACTATCATAGAAATCATCTGACTCATCATCAGATTCATCTGACTCATCAGTATTAGATGATTTGACTTCTGACTGACCTTGGTCATCGCTATCATCTGACTGACCATCATTGATAATATTCTCGGATGAACCTTGAGCAGTTGCAGATGACATTGGTACTTCTGTCTCTTGTCTTTGCTTCTGTTGCTCTTTTGCATACTCATATATTCTACGAGATATGTCAACAACCTGTGCAAATGTCTCTGCCTGTGTAATCTCTGTGATAAACTGGTTCTCTGTGTCATTGAAGTCTATGCATAGATATGCACCTACCTTGAAATATAGATTGATCTTGTCAATTAGTTTGAAGTCATTTATGTCCTTGTCTTCTAGTTCAAAGAAGTCAATAGTATTGAGTTCTTCATAACCTTTGTAGAAATCTCTAGATAGACCTGCATACTTTGCTTTGATAAGTCTCTCGATGCGAGCATCCTCTACAATATTGAGATATGGAACAGGTGTGCCATTGGGTTTACGTGAGTCTATTGTTGCTTGCTTCCACTCTTCTGTAGGTGTGTGTAGAGCATGACTTACCTCGTGTGCTACGAGCATATCGTATACAAAATTAGATGTATCCCACATTGGTAATGTAAGAACTCTTGACTGTAAATCAAATGATGCAGTCTCTACTTTTCTATGCTCTACAACAAGGTTCTCTGTTGCTAGTAATTTTGAGAGAGTACCTTTGATTTCTATGTTGACTGGCATTGTGTATCTGTGTGTTATACTATTATTATAGCAATGCAATCCTATCCTGTCTAGGTCATTGTGCCACTTTGTCAACTGGTTTTAGTATGATTTCGCTTCAAGTGGATAAGTTTCGATTCTCTTCTCAAGCGTGTGAGAAATAGCGAGGTTCTTTTCTTCGCTTGCCTGAGTGCCTGTGGTCGCAGTGTTCGCTTGGCATCCTTTTTGGAGTGATGCTGCCAATTTGGAATATTCATGTTCTTCTAGTCTACGGATATTATATAGTCTATTGAGACATACATTGACTGACCTACCCTCTGAGTTGCATCCCACTGTCAGACTGATAGCATCGCCTGATACAAATGATATGATACCACAGTCAGGTTTACTTGGTTGCATTATACCATTGAGACACTTGTATGCTTCTACAACATCCCCGACTTTCCAGTCCCCTATCTGCCAACGAGGAGTCAGGTCATGATTACCGTAGTTCTCTGGTCTAGGTGGATGTGGGATTGCCATAAACCTCTATATACTGGGTATAGTCTAGCATATATTGACAACCTGTCAACGTGTGCTATACTAATTTATAGTCACATGAAACCATGCACTCAGAATACGGAAAATTGAAAGAGGTCTGGTTGGGTAGAGCATACTCTCCTGACATTACAGATGATGAGTTTGTAAAACAGATACTTACTGAGACTGAAGAGGATTTACAGTCGTTTGCCAGTACCATGACTGGGTTGGGTGTATCAGTCAAACGACCATCATATAATTATATAAAGGATGATAGGCAACCACCACTATTATTTCCTAGAGATCAACTGCAATTGATCAATGGCAAATTATATATTGGTGCTGAGTATGAACAGGATATATCTAGTTGGGTTGAGTTATTAGATAATAGACTTCCATATATTACTATGGATAATCTCAATGCATCATCTATTATAAGAGCAGACAAATGTTATATTGATGCTAATGGTATATCAAGAGAACGAGCATTATATTTGAAGAATGCAAATCCCGAAGTAGATTTTGTATATGACCCTATGTC
>MDSV01095141.1_pt1 | contig 10035 bp, 9 predicted proteins | sample 810851 | NCBI WGS metagenome assembly MDSV01 (sample SAMN05326640, study PRJNA326480) | marine metagenome | isolation source: seawater | place: Atlantic Ocean: North East | collected 2012
ATATCACTATTATAGTAAAAGTTTTATTATGCAATAATTATATAAAATGAAAATTTCAATAATAACGGTAACATTAAATAGTGATCAAACATTAAGAGATACTCTTAATTCTGTTTTTTCTCAAACTTATAAAAATATTGAACATATTATAATTGATGGTGGTTCAAAAGATCAAACTTTACCTTTATTAAAAAAATACCCTAATAATAAAAAAAAAATTTTTATAAAAAAAAATTTTGGTATTTATAAGTCTATTAATTATGGAATTAAAAAGTCTTCTGGAAAATATGTATGTATTTTAAATTCTGATGATATTTTTCAATCTAATAATTCGATCGAAAATATTGTTAAAGTTATAAATAAAAATAAAAATTCTAAAATTTTTTTAGGAAATGTGGCTTATTTTGATAATTCAGATTATTACAGAATAACAAGATTTTATTCATCTGGTGGTTTTAAAAAATGGAAAATGAAATTCGGATTAATGCCTCCACATCCTGCATCAATAATAAAAAGAGAGATTTATAATAAACATGGATTATATAATGAAGATTTTAAGATTGCAGCAGATTTCGAGTTTTTCCTAAGATTGTTCGTAATCAAGAATGAAAAATTTAAATTAATAGATCAAACCTGTGTAAGAATGAGGTCAGGTGGAATTTCTGGAAAAAGTATTAAAAGTTATTGGATTTCAACTGTTGAAATTTTAAGATCTTTTGAAATTAATAAATTAAAAACAAATATATTTTTTATAGTAATGCGTATTCCAGCAAAAATTAACCAGTTATTTTTTTATAGTACAAAAATAATAAATAACTCTTTTTCACTATTTAACTTTCGATTTGAAAACAATTATTATAATGAAAATAGTTTTAAAATTTTAGATAAAATTGAAAAAATACCATTTACAAGAAATTTTATCTTATCAGGTATGAATTTAGCTTTTTTAGGTTATTTTGCTAATAAAGAAGTATTTACCAAAAAAATCTTATTTCATTGGCCAGATGGTATCTGGCTTAAAAAACACATTGAAATAGAAAAAATCCCTGGAAGAGATTTAATAAAAAAAATGAAAATTCCAAATCATATTAAAAAAATATTAGTACTTGGTAATCTGACTATAAACTCAAAAAATTTTTTAGAGAACAAGTTCAAATTAAAAGTTGAAAATAAAGTGTTACCTTTTGGAAACATTAAAAAAATCATTAGAACAAAAATAAAATTATCAAAAAAAACACTTACATTGATTACTTTACCTACTCCAAAACAAGAAAAGCTTGCATTTTATTTATCAGAAAAAAATCCAGAATATAAAATAATTTGTATTGGTGCATCAATAGCTATAGCTTCGGGCCAAGAGAAAGAAGTTCCAAACATACTTAAGAATTATGAATTTTTATGGAGACTCAAAAATGATTTTTTTAGAAGATCTAAAAGAATATTAGAAACCTTTTATTATTATTTAAAAGGTAAATATATTAACAAAGCTTTTCACAAAACAAGATTTATAAAAATTGACTAAAAAAAAACTTTTTGTTTGGACATGCGATTATTCAGAAAATACTGGAGAGGGAAAGCTTGCGAGACTTTATTTAAAAAAACTTAATAATAAAAACAGCTTTAAAATTAGTTTCAACCAAAAAAAAGAAGTTAAAAATAAATACCTTTCTACTTTGTTGGGTATTATTTATTGCTGGAAAAAATTTTTAAAAAATGAAAATGTTTGTTATTTAAATTATTTACCATTATGGAACTTTTTGATCTTTATTTTTTTACCACCTAAGACAATTCTGGGACCTATTACTGGAGGCGCAAATTACTCAAGATCTTATATATTTAATTATTTTATTAGAGGTATAATGTTTCCATTATTTTATAAAATTAGTGAACTAGCTTTAAGTTTAAGAAAATCAAATTTGGTCTTTTCTACTGATTTACTAAAAAAATATCTTTCAAAGAAAACAATCGAAAGAAGTAATTTTAATTTTGTTATTCAAAATTTTTTCTTAAAAAAAAATATTAAAAAAACTAAAAAAATTGACTTTTTAATTTATTATAGAAAACATAGAAATAAGATAACTTTTTTTCCTTATGATCTAATAAAGAAACTTACAAAGATAAGATTTAAAATCTATATTGTTGGTGATAAATTAAATTTACCAAATGTTAAAAATTATGGTTTTATTTCAAGTAATAAGTTGTCTAAACTTCAATCCTTAACAAAATATACAATTATGTCTGGTGAAAATCCTTACAGTTTCTTTATCTTAGAATGCTTAGCTAATCACGTGAAAGTTATCATTGAAAAAGATAAAACAAAAAAATTAACTTTACCTAAAAAAAATTATATTGAATTAGATTTTAATTCCTTAAATAGTATAAAAAAATTGAATTTATAAATTATATCTATGTCAAAATCTAAAGTGATACTTGGTGTTAATGCTTATCATGCAGATTCTTCAGCTTGTCTTATTATTAATGGTGAAATGGTGGCTGCTATAGAGGAAGAAAGACTGAACAGAATAAAACATTACGCAGGTTTTCCAGCTAAATCTATAAAAGAATGTTTGAAAATTGGAAATGCAAAGGAAGAGGATATAACTGATATAGCTTTTAACACTAGGCCTTTAAGCAACTTAATTCCTAAAGGAATTCATTTTCTTAAAAATTTATCATTTAAAGAAAACCTTGCTAAAAAAAGATTTTTAAAAAAAAAAAATATTAATAAAGTTTTCAATCAAAACTTTAAATTAAATAAAAATGTTAAATTTCATTTTATCGAACATCATTTAGCACATATTGCTTCTGCATTTTTCCCATCTGAATTTAAAGATGCTAATGGTCTATCTATAGATGGATCAGGTGATTTTGTATCTTTCGCGTACGCGGAATGCAAAAATAATAGAATTGTGATAAAAAAAAAAAATTATTTTCCTGACTCTTTGGGAATATTTTATCATGCAATGACTCAATTTTTAGGTTATCAAAACTATGGTGATGAATATAAAATCATGGGCTTAGCAGCTTATGGTGAGCCCGTTTATTTTGAAAAAATTTTGAGTAATCTTTTTAAAAATGATAAAAAAATATTTCACTTAAATTTAGATTTTTTCAATCATCATAAAAAAAATTTTAAATACATTGCTGATGAAAATCTTTTAATTGATAAGATATTTAGCTCAAAACTTGAAAAGCTTTTTTCTGAAGATATGAAAGAAGAAAATTTTAACAAAAACTTTGCTGCATCTGTTCAAAAAATTTTTGAATTTTTTTTCAAAAAAATAATAGATACAATAACAAAAACAAATTTTTCAAAAAATATAGTGTACTCGGGTGGTTGTGCTTTAAACTCAAGTGCTAACAAATTTCTTACAGATAAAAATAATTCTTTTGAGAATATATTTATTAACTGCGCACCTGGTGACAATGGAGGAGCGCTTGGTGCTGCTTTTGTAGTGGCAGCTAATTATTACAATCTTAATCTTACCAACATAAAATCACCTTATTTAGGTAAAGATTTTAGTGAAAATCAAATTAAAGAAATATTAGAAAATGATAATTATAAAAGAAAACTTTCTTACGATTGTTTTAAATCTGATGATGAATTATTTAACTCTGCTTCTAGACATATTGCAGATGGTAAGATTGTCGGCTGGTTTCAAGATAAAATGGAATTTGGCCCACGTGCATTAGGCAATAGATCCATATTGGCTGATCCAAGAAATCCCAATATGAAAGATATAATTAATAAAAAAATTAAACGTAGGGAGTCTTTTAGACCATTCGCACCTTCTGTTTTAGAAGAATTTCAATCAGAGTGGTTTGAAGGAAATTTTTTTAGCCCATACATGTCATCTTTAATGACTGTAAAAAAAGAAAAACAGAAAATAATTCCTGCGGTTACTCATTTCGATAATACTGCAAGATTACAGACTGTGAGCAGAGAATATAACCTGAAATTTTCAAAACTCATTAAAGCATTTTATGAATTAACAAATGTTCCAGTTCTACTAAATACGTCATTTAATGAAAATGAACCTATAGTTTTTAAACCAGAAGAAGCTCTGGAGTGTATTTTAAGAACCGAAATGGATGCAATCTTTATAAATAATTTTTTAATAAAAAAAATTTAATAATTTAGAATTTTTAAAGTACTCGATACTGTATTTTTCCAATCAAATTTCTTATAGTGAATTTTGCCTTTTTCAATTATTTTATTTTTATAATTTTCTTCAGATAAAATTTTATACATACTATCTTTAATTTCGACCTCATTGTCTGGATCAAAATATTCAGCAGCGTCTGAATTTATTTCTGCTAAAGCGGACCTATTAGATATAACGACAGGACACCCTTGTGACATAGCTTCTAGAGATGTAAGACCAAAAACTTCACAATAAGATGAAAAAATATAAAGATTTGAATTTTTGTATAAATTAACTAAATATTTACTATCTAAATTATTAAAAAGAATAATTTCATTTTTCTCGAAATTCACTGCTATAAAATCCTTAATCTCGTGAAAATATTTTTTGTCTAAAATCTGAAGAACAAAAACAAATTTTAAATTTATATTTTTTTCTTTTTTTAATAATTTAAATCCTTTTAATAAGTTAATGATATTGTGATATCTAACGCAAGATAAAACAGAAATTATATAATTTTTATATTCGAAATTATCTAAAAATAAATCGTTATCTTTTTTAATTAAATATTTTTCATCAATACCTAAATAAACAGAAAAAACTTTTTTTTCTTCAATTTTAAGCAACTTAATTATTTCGTTTTTCGCAAAATCGGAGTCTACTATTAATCTATCACACAATCTAATTGAAATTTCCATTAGAATTTTAGTTAAAAAATTTCTAAAAATGTTTCCAGGCATCTTTGAAAAATAGACCCAAGGTAAATTTGAATGCAGAGCAAGTGTAAATTTAATATTGAATAGTCTTAAACTTATTGGACCCATATTCATTGGAGAAAATAACTGTTTTACTTTTAAAAATTTTAATTCAAATGGCATAACTAATTGCATCCATAAAATTCTAAAAAAAATATTTTTCAATAAATTTGATTTTATAATATATTTGATATTTGGGTTATTATTTTGTTTTATATCTTTTAGATAATCTTTTGTAATGAATATATATATTTTGTTTACTATATTAATTTTACATAAATTTTCACAAAAATTTAAATTATAAGTTTTTGTGCCACTTCCTAAGTTAGTACCAATCATGTCTATAGCAATTACCATATACTATTTCGTTTTAAGATATTTCTTATACCAATTTACAAGCTCTGGAAGAGTTTTTGAAAATTTATATTTTGGTTTCCATCCAAAAAATTTATTTAACTTTTTGTAATCCATATATTGAACAGATAGCTCACCTTTAGTTTTGTTATTCTTTATTTTTTGAAAGATTTTTTTTAATTTTTTTTCTTTTTGTGTATAAATAAATATTTTTTTTACAATATCCTTAATCTTATATTTAACATTTGTACCAGCATTAAAAACCTCTCCAGAATATTTTTTTGGATATAAGTACAAATTTTTTGCTAATAATTTATATAATTCAACAATATCATCTATATAAATAAAATCTCTTATTGCCTCACCATCACTTCTCATTACAAATTTTCTATTCAAAATACATGACCTTATTACATCGGGTATCAAAGCTGTAAAATTCAATTGACCAGAACCATAAATATTTGCAAATCTTGTAATTATTATTGGTAGTTTATATAATTTAGACGTATAAGATTTAGCAATCATATCTCCACAAGCTTTTGATGTGTCATAAGGAAAATTTGGTCTCAACTCGTAATTTTCTCTATAAGGCAAACTTTTTAAAGGATAATTTCCATAAGCTTTATCGGATGAAGCTACAATTATAGACTTAATTTTTCTTTTATTTTCTCTAATTACTTCCATTAGTGTATAAGTGCCTCTAACATTTGTTTCCCAAGTTAAATATGGATATTTAAAAGCTGATCCAACTTCAACTTGAGCAGCCAAGTGAAAACATATATCAATTTTATATTTTAAAAATATACTTTTTAATAACTCCTTATCTGTAATATTGCCAAAAATTAAATTTATTTTTTTATCAATTTTTTCATAAAATAATAAACTGTTTATTTTTTTATTTTGTGTTAAACCAATAACTTTTGCGCCGTTATTAATCAAACTTTTTGCTAAGTTTGATCCAACAAATCCTCCTACACCTGATATAAAAACATTTTTATTTTTCCAAAAAGAATTTTTTTTCATTTTATCAAATTAGTCGAAACTTTTTTTGCTTTTTCTAATTCTGCTAAAGTATTTATTGTTATATGCTTACCAAAATGTTTGTAAGCTTTCATCAATTTTCTTTTCGACAAAAATTTTAAAAAATCTTTAAATTTATTAAATTTATTGAACAAATTAAAATCATTTTCATTAAATATAAAAAAACCAACATTGAACCAAATATTTAATGACGGTTTTTCTCTAAAATCAATTATTTGATTTTTTTTTATTATATCAAAAATTCCAAAACTAGACTCTAACTGATATGCAGCAGCAGCAATCTTATTTTTGTTAGATAAATAAAAACGGAAATACTTATTTAAATTAATATCAATTAAAGTATCGCCATAGCAAACTAATAAATATTTTTTGGAATATTTTGATAATTTTTTAATTCGATAAATTATATCTGAATTAACACCAGAGTATAAAGTTTTGATTTTAGAATTTTTATATTTTTTTTTAATGAACTTATTAATAATTTTATGCTTGTATCCTGAGGCAATAATGAGATCTTTTATCCCATTTTTCCTCAAATAATTTATAATATTTTCTAAAATAGTTTTGTTCTTTATCTTTATTAAAGGTTTAGGTAATTCCTTTGTTAAAGGTCTTAGTCTCAATCCTTTACCACCACACAATATTAAAACTGTAAGATTTTTTTTTAATTTTAAAATTTCATTTTTCATTATTTGTTCATTCTCATAATATTATCGTTAATTTTTTTTAGTTGATGTAAATATTTCAAATCGATAAATCCAGATAAAAAGATCTTTAAAAGATCATTGCTACTATCAAGATAAACTGTATCTCTTTTTAAAAGTTTATTTTTAGAATTATAAAAATTATTTCCCCTTAAACATGAATAAACAAAATCATATTTTTTGAAAGCAATTTTTAATGATTTTTCATTCATGTTTTTATAATTTCCATAACTAAATGCAAAGTGTTTTAAATTAACTCTTAATAATTTCTCTAAATTTTTTGAACTTTCTATAATTTCCTTTTTAAGCTTTGAAGGGTCATTAATTAGCCCCAAATCAGCATGAGTTTTAGTATGACAGCCTATACTGTGACCTTTTTTTATTAATGTCTTAAGGTCGCTTGCTGACATATTTCTTAATTTCTTAAAATCTCTAGGTTTGTTGTGATCTAAAATATTTTTATCAATAAATTTTTGTGATTGTCGTTTAGAGCTTAATTTTACAAAATCGCTAGGTACAAAAAAAATAGCTTTTATATTTAATTTTTCTAAAATTTTTTTTTCTACAAAAAAATTTGATTTGAATCCATCATCAAAAGTTACTAATAAGTTGCGGCCTTTTAAAATATCTTTTTTATTTAAATGATTTTCAAATTGTTTTGGAGTTATAAATTTCCATTCCTCACTTAAAATTTTTAATTGATTAAAAAGTTTTTTAAAGTCTTTATTTTCAACATGGTGATAAACTAATATTCTTAACTTATTTTGATTAGTGAAAAAGTTAAGAATACTTGAAAAGAATAAAATTATTTTTTCAAACATCTTTATAGATTTATGATTTAAATTTTTCATTTTTTAATTTGAAATTTTAAACTTTTTTAAGAAATTTTTTAATACCATCTTTAATTTTAATAAAAAAATATAAATATTTCCTTTAATACTTAAAGCTTGTAATGATATAGCAGAATAAAACTTATTATTTGAATAATTTTTTTTGTAATCTTCAGTTCCTATAGTTAAATCAAAATAATCAAGTGAGTTTAATTTTGAGTCATCAATAATTTTTTTTAATAAAATCTTACCTGGTGAATATTTATGATAACTTATATTGTAAACTGGAAATAAATAATAACATCTGTTTTTATAAACATATCCTGAATGAGCAGCTATTATTTCGCTATTTACTTGCAAATATGTAATATAGGATTTTTCTTCCATAATTATGCTTGATAATAAAAAGAAATCTTTATTTATTTTTTGTTTATACAGATCCCAAGCATTCGTATTGATATATTGTTTAGATTTATGATGAACTATAAAATCTAAAATTTTTTTTTTTTCATTTTTGTCTTTAGCTTTTTTAAAATTTAACTTGCCCAGCTTTTCTAATCTATTACTCTGATATCTTATATTATCAATCTCATTTTTTTTTAACTCAAATTTTTGATTAAGCTTAATTCCATAATACTCATTGTTAATTTTATTATCTAAAAAGTTATAAAATGGATTGTTTTGATATAAAATATTTTCTGGTTGATTGTTTAAAACTATACAATCACAACTTTGTATAGATGCCAATACTATTCTCCAAATTAAAATAAATTCATCTTTTGTTAATTCTCTATTCTCAATTATCAAAGGAATATTATAATCTGAAAAAGGGAAACCCGACCAAGATAAAATTTTTACTGAAAAATTACTTCTAATATTAAAAGGTAATATCATTATTAATTCTTTATTTTCATAAACAAGAATTGTACAATTTTGAACATTATTATTATATTCAATTTGCTTTTCTAACCATAATCTTTGCCATTTAAATGTCTGAAAAATATGGTGAGAAGATTTTTTTTCAAACTCTTGCCAATTTTTTTTTAATTCCTCTGTGAGTGAATCATAAATCTTAATTTCAAAATTATTCATTACTTCTCAAAAATTAAATTATCAAAATTTATACTTTTTTCATTTGGAGCCCTATCAGTATTAAAACACACAAGTTTATTCCAAATTTTTTTATTTCTTTTATTCGTTAAATTACCAGGTAAACTTGGCCAGGAGGTTATGGAATATCCATTTTCCCATCCAAATTTAAATATTTTTTTTCTAATCTTCACATTCTTAACATAAGCAGGAAATACCCATGGAATTTTATTTTTATTTAAATTTCTTTTTATAATTTCTACTGATTTATTTTTTTTACATAATTTTTTCCAAATTGTATAATTTCTAAACCTTATTTTTTTTATCTTATTGAATTTTTTTTTAAAAAAAATTTTTTTAGATAAATCATCAATTAGAAGATCTTCATTTATTTTTTCATTTTTAATAGAATTTAATTTTGTATAATTGGGCATTTTAAAAAATTTCTTTTTAATAAATCTTTTAAAGGCCAAAAAATTATTTTCTAAAAAATTATTCAAAATAATCTTTGTGTTTGCTTTATATTTATTTAGCTTTAAACCTAATTTAGGAGTAACATTTTTTTGATTGTTTATTTTCAAAGCACCCCCTGAGTAAGTTTTTGTAAATAATTTGCGTATTGAATAAAATTCAACATCTGAATAGTTGTTTATGTTTTTTCTATTAATCTTAAATGAATGGCAATCATCCTCAATTAAAAATAAATTTTTGTTTTTACAAAAAACACTAAATTTTTTTTTTTCTTCTTCAAAACCAAAATAATTTATAACAACTATTGCCTTAACTGAATTTTTGTATTTTTTTTTTAAGCTTTTCCAATTAGTTGTGAAATTTTCATTAATTTCATAAAATATGGGCTTAATGCCTAGATCTTTTAATGGATCTAATAATATATCACAAATGTACTCTGGTAACATAATTTTATCATTTTTCTTTAAACCTAAATATATCAATCCATATTTAAATGCGGTTCTTCCATGGGAAAATAAAAAATTCATATCAAATTAATACTTTAAATTAAAAAAATTTCTAAAAATATATTTCTTAAAAGGAAAAAAGATTAAAATTATTAAAATTATATTTTTTAAGTTAATTTTTAATTTTTTGATTAATCTAA
>MDSV01103820.1_pt1 | contig 10035 bp, 8 predicted proteins | sample 810851 | NCBI WGS metagenome assembly MDSV01 (sample SAMN05326640, study PRJNA326480) | marine metagenome | isolation source: seawater | place: Atlantic Ocean: North East | collected 2012
AAATCTCGCGCCAAAGAGCGTGTTTACTCATTCCGTGACAGTAACCACCGCTGGGATCCAAAAAACCAGCGCCCGGAGTTATGGAACATCTATAACTCTCAGGTAAACCGTGGCGAAAGCATTCGTGTATTCCCAATGTCGAACTGGACTGAGCTGGATATCTGGCAATACATCTACAAAGAAAACATCGATATCCCACAACTTTATCTGGCGAAGCCTCGTCCGGTTGTAGAGCGTGATGGCGTTCTTATCATGGTTGATGATGACCGTATGCCTCTGGAAGAAGGCGAAGTACCAGAAATGAAGTCAGTGCGATTCCGTACCCTGGGCTGTTACCCACTGACCGGTGCGGTGGAATCGACTGCTGCAACCCTGCCTGAAGTTATTCAGGAAATGCTGCTGACCAAAACGTCAGAGCGTCAGGGCCGGGTTATCGACCATGACAGCGCTGGCTCCATGGAGAAGAAGAAAATGGAAGGTTACTTCTAATGGCTACCAATATCGTCTGGCATCAACACGAGATCAATAAAGATACTCGCGGCGAAAGCCTTGGCCAAAAGCCGCGCGTATTGTGGTTAACCGGTTTAAGTGGTTCGGGTAAATCAACCCTGGCCAACCTGCTGGAGAAGAAGCTGCACGAAAAGGGTAAGCATACTTACCTGCTCGATGGCGACAACGTACGCCACGGTTTATGCGGCGATCTGGGCTTTAGTGATAAAGACCGGGTAGAAAATATCCGTCGTATCAGCGAAGTGGCTAAATTATTTGTCGATTCGGGCATGGTGGTATTAACTGCGTTTATTTCACCGTTTCAGGCCGACCGCGATTTTTGTCGCAACCTGTTAGCCGACGGCGAATTTATCGAAGTATATGTAGATACCCCACTGGAAGTGTGCGAACAGCGCGATCCCAAAGGCCTGTATAAAAAGGCTCGTAGTGGTGAAATTAAGCATTTCACTGGTATCGACTCTACCTATGAAGCGCCGCAATCTCCGGAAGTACATTTGCAGTATCAGGATGAACCAGCGGAACAAACCGCAGAGCGGCTGTTCAACCTGCTAGAAGAAAAAGGATTATTATAATGGCGATTACGGATCCACTGGCACTTCAGGTGCTGGCCATCGCAAAAGAAGCTGGCGACAAGATCATGGAAATTTACGACCGTGACTTCGCCATCTACGAAAAACAAGACACCAGCCCGTTAACCGAAGCGGATCTAGCTGCCCACAAGAGCATTGTGGCCGGCTTAGAAGCTATCTCAGAGCTGCCTATTCTGTCTGAAGAATCAGCCGATATCAGCTGGGACGAGCGCAAAACCTGGGATAAATACTGGTTGGTTGACCCACTCGATGGCACTAAAGAGTTCATCAAGAAAAACGGTGAATTTACGGTAAACATTGCCCTGATCGACGGCGGCAAGCCAATAATGGGTGTGGTATACGCACCAGCGCTTAGCAAGTCTTACGTAGGTGTGGTTGGCCAGGGTGCCTGGACAGAAACCGCTGAAGGCGTAAATTCCATCAGCGCTAAGCCACATCAACCTGGTGAACTTTGGAAAGTCGTGGGCAGTCGTTCACACCAAAGCCCTGAAATTCAAAATCTACTGGCGCAGCTTGAAGGCGAAACCGAACTGGTTGCCATGGGAAGCTCATTAAAATTATGTCTGGTTGCTGAAGGTGAAGCACACCTTTACCCACGCTTAGGCCCAACGTCTGAGTGGGATACCGGCGCGGCGCACGCGGTAGCATTAGCTGCCGGAGCCGACGTTACCGTACTGGACGCAGCAGACCCGCTGAACTCTGACGCCGAGGCTCTTACTTATAACCAGAAAGAGTCTGTGTTGAACCCTTATTTCCTCGTGAGTGCATAAGCATGAATAACGAAAACGCATTATTAAAAGAAGACATTCTGTCTTACCTAGAACAACACGAACAAAAAGATCTGCTCCGTTTCTTAACCTGCGGTAGCGTAGATGATGGTAAAAGTACCCTGATTGGTCGCCTGTTACACGACTCAAAAATGATTTTTGAAGATCAGTTAGCTGCCATTACTCAGGACAGTAAAAAAGTCGGTACTACCGGCGATAAAGTCGACCTGGCGTTGCTGGTAGACGGCCTGCAATCTGAACGTGAGCAAGGCATTACCATTGACGTAGCCTATCGCTACTTCTCTACCGACAAGCGTAAGTTTATTATCGCGGATACTCCGGGACACGAGCAGTACACCCGTAACATGGTAACTGGCGCCTCTACCTGTGATCTGGCGATCCTCATGGTTGATGCCCGTGCCGGCGTAAAAACTCAGACTCGTCGTCACTCTTTCCTGGCTTCGCTGTTAGGCATTAAGCACGTTATCGTTGCGGTAAACAAAATGGACCTGATGGATTATTCTGAGCAGGTTTATAAAGATATCCAGGCTGACTTCCTGGAGTTTTCCAAGCAGCTAAACATCACTGATATCCAGTTTGTGCCAATTTCGGCGCTGGAAGGTGATAACGTAGTAAATGTTAGCGAACACACGCCTTGGTATGACGGTGAGACGCTAATGACGATGCTGGAAAATATCGAAATCCAGAAAGACGCGAACACCGACGATTTCCGCTTCCCGGTACAATACGTCAACCGTCCTAACCTCGACTTCCGTGGCTTTGCCGGTACCGTGGTATCCGGTTCAGTTAAACCAGGTGATGAAATTACCGCACTGCCTTCAGGCAAGAAGTCGAAAGTAAAATCCATCGTGACTTTTGACGGCGATTTAGACGTGGCTTACCCACCACTGGCAGTTACCTTAACGCTGGAAGATGAGATTGATATCTCCCGTGGCGATATGATTGTTAAATCAGACAATCTGCCGCTGTTAAGCACTCAGTATAAGTCGCACCTGGTATGGATGGCTGATGAGCCAATGATGCCTAACAAGCAGTATCTGTTTAAATTTGCCAGTCAGATGACGTCAGGTTCGGTAGCTGAAATCGATCACCTGATCGACGTAAACACCCTTGAAGAAACTCAGGGCGTGCACATGAATCTGAACGAAATTGCGGTAGTCGACCTGAAATTTACCCAGCCAGTGCCTTGTGATAATTACCAGAAAAACCGTGCTACCGGCGCGTACATCGTAATTGATCGCCTGACTAACGGTACCGTAGGTGCGGGTATGATCATCGATGAAATCGCCAAGGACCAGCAGCATCAAACTCAGGAATTCTCAGCCTTTGAACTGGAATTTAACGAGTTGGTTCGTAAGCACTTCCCACACTGGAATGCTCTCGATATTAGCAAGCTGTAGGAGCAGGTTCTCGCAAGATGGAACTTAACCAGCTACTGGTACTAATGTTTTTCTTTGGTACCATCGGGGCGCTGATTTTTACAAATCAGCGCCCTTCTACTGTATTTGCATTAACGGTGCTGGGTCTACTGACTACCCAGCAGATTACCTTTGATCAAATTCTCGATAACTTAACCAATAAGGGCTTAATTACTCTTATTCTGTTGCTACTGGTTAGCAGCGCCATCGATAAAACGGCGTTTATCAAGCGTCTTGGTCGAAAGCTGGTAACGGCCAGTTTTACCAAATCCTACTGGCGCCTGTTTGGCCTGACTTTTTTCTCATCAGCGTTGTTGAACAACACCGCGATTGTGGCGAGCCTGATTGGGCCTGTTAAGCAGAACCAGTACCACCCTGCCTCGCGATTACTCATTCCACTATCCTATGCAGCCATTCTGGGCGGAACGGTTACGCTCATCGGCACATCAACCAACCTGATCGTCGACAGTTTCTTACAGGAACATGGCCATCCGGGTTTCGGCTTTCTGGACTTTACCCTGTTTGGCTTAGTTGCCGGGTTAAGCTGCGGACTGCTGATGTTTATGCTTTCACCACTGCTACCGGATATTGCCAGCAAGCAACGTGATTACCGAGAGTACATCGTTGAAGCCGAAGTCAGTGAAGATTCAGAACTGGTTGGTAAAACCGTTGAGCAAAACCATTTGCGTAACCTGCCTGAACTGTTCCTGGTAGAGGTTGTTCGCCAGGGTAAGCTGATCACGCCGGTTAGCCCCGAGTTGATAATCCAGGCCGATGACAAGCTCATCTTCTCCGGAAACGTAAAGAATCTCGATACACTGAGTCACATTAAAGGGCTCAAAACCTTCGCCGAAACCGACGGTATTTTGCGTGAAAACCTTACCGAGGTAATCGTTTCCAACCGTGCACAAATTATTGGCCAGACCATCAAAGCACTGGGCTTCAGGGCGCTGTTTGATGCCGCCGTGGTAGCGATTCGCCGCGACGGTGAGCAGCTTTCCGGCAAATTGGGCGAAATTAAACTACAGGCCGGTGACTTTTTATTACTTGCCGCAGGGCCGGACTTCCACAGTCGGCACAATATCTCAAAGAACTTCTTTATTCTTTCCGAGCAGCGTATTGCGCGCCCTCTCTCCACACCACAGGAGTGGATAACAGTGGGTGGCTTTTTACTTACGGTATTTCTTGCTGCCACCGATATGGTGCCGCTTGGCATCGGTTTGCTGTTTTTTGCCGCCGTTCTGCTGGGCGCGAAAGTCACTACAAACGGGGAAATAAAACGTAACCTGCCATTAAACCTGATTGTGGTTATAGTGGGGGCATTATCGCTGGCTACCGGGCTCGAGCAGTCTGGCGTCATCGATATAAGCACCGAGTTACTGCTGCCCTATCTGGCTGATACCAACTGGCTTATGGCGCTCATTGTGGTGTATGTACTTACCCTGCTTCTCACCGAGTTTGTGACCAATAACGCAGCGGCTGCATTAATGTTCCCGTTTGCCTACGGCCTGGTGGAAATCATTGGTGCGCCGTTACTGCCGTTTGCTCTGGCGGTTGCCTTCGCTGCCAGTGCCAGCTTTATATCGCCTTATGGATACCAAACGAACCTACTAGTATTTAACGCGGCCAATTACAAATTCAGCCACTTTATTCGCTTTGGTTTACCCATATCGATAGTGTACTCATCTATCGTTATTGCTTTGCTTAACTGGGTGTATTTCTGAGTAAAGCGACTGGAACACATCTAAAACATATTGCGCCCGGTAAGGGCGCAATTTATTAGTAAGCGTTTGCCTATCTACAAATCAGATTTATTGAATGAGTCGGCCTGTTGAGGAGACCCCGGGTAGCGCCTATCAGGCGCTACCCGGGGTATTATTTGCTATCTAAACAACACTTTTTCTTTGTTGAACCAGTACACGCAGAAGTATAGCAGTGCACCGGCAATCACTGCGGTGGAAGAAAAGATGGCAAACAGCTGGAAGTAATCCATGGTGCCTTTGATCAGCTCTTTGATGGCCAGGGCTACGTTAGTTAACGGTACCCAGGCCCAGCCACCCTTAAGTTCGACACCGGGCAACATTGCCAGCATAACCGGCACGATTACGGCAAAGACTAAAGGCGTCATGTACCCCTGCGCTTCTTTAAAGCTGCGGGCATAAATTGACAGACTCAACAGCACTGCTGAGAAGATCGCTACCACAGGTACCAGCATTAAGAACATCAACACAAAGTCGATAGCGTTGATGGCGCTCATAAACTCGCTAACCATCTTAATTGCCATGCCCTGACTGATTACCAGCCCCCATACAGCCATGCTCGATACCGTAATCAATGCCGAGGTTGCCCCGGCCAGCGCAATGGTAAGGAATTTACCTAACACCAATTTATGGCGTTCAATGGGCGAAATAAGCAAGGTTTCAAGCGTGCCACGCTCTTTCTCACCTGCGCCTAAGTCAGTCGCTGGGATCATGGCGCCCTGTAAACAAAGCATAAAGATAAAGTACGGGATCATACCGCCAATTTTTTCGCCCCAGTTTTCCCGTTTGTCAGCCACATCGACTTTCTTAATCACGATAGGCTCAATCAGCGCCTGTTGTTGTGATTCATCCAGTTCAAGTGAGGCGAAGGCTTTCTGCTGGCTGCGCTCGGCATACACATCAACGATTTTATCCAGTCGGCGGCGAACCATGTTAAGGCCTGCATCATTTAAGTAGAGGCTTAGCTCAATCTGGCCACTTTGCAGTGCGTCCTCACTAAAATTATCGGGAATAACCAGCACGAAATCGGCCTGTTCCGATTTTACAAAAGCCGCAATATCCTCACCTTCATCAATCATAACCTGATTGAATAAATCAGATGCAGCTAAGTCTTCAACCAGAGCCGGTGCATATTGTGCACCCACTACGGCATAATCGAGGACTTTATTTTCGGCTTTATCAACCGCCTTACCGGCAAAAAACATCACCACACCAATCAATAGCGGAAACACCAGGATTGGCAATGCCACCATGAAAAATAACGTTTTTCTGTCGCGCAGCAATTCTTTTATTTCTTTCAGCATGACTTTCCACATAACTACGCTCCCTGATTAATGACATGCATAAATGATTTGTGAAGTGATCCTTCCGCCTGCGCTTTAAACGCATCAAAGGAGTCAGAGAAATGGGTCTTGCCATGATGAATAACCGTTACCCGATCACACAATTCCGCCACCTCATCCAGATGATGAGTGGAAAAAATCACCGGCACGCCCTGATCTTTCAGGCGACGGATAAAGTCGAGCACGGTCTGTGCGGCCATAATATCCAGGCCGGTTGTGGGCTCATCCAGAATAACCACCTTAGGGTCGTGAACCACCGCACGGGCAATGGCGGTTTTTTGTTTCATACCGGTCGAGAAATTTTCACTGCGACGGTCTAAAAAGGTATGCATATCGAGAATATCAGCCAGCTCGCTGATTTTGGCATCTATCTGTTCTTCACTCATACCATGCAGCTGACCAAAGTAGGCAATGTTTTCACGGCCGGTTAAACGCCCGTAAAGCCCGGTTGAACCAGACAGAAAACCAATCATTTGGCGGGCCACTACCGGCTTGGTCACCACATTGGTGCCATTAATAATGATTTCTCCACTGTCAGGGGTTAGCGCAGTGGATAACATCCGCAGCGTGGTAGTTTTACCAGCACCATTCGGGCCTAACAGCCCCAGTACTTCGCCGGATTCACAGTAAAAGGACACGTCCTGTACAGAATGGAAAAATCGCCCTTTTAAACGGGGATCCTTTTTTTCCTGATCGCTGAGCTTTTTAGGATTCTCAACGGCGAATTTTTTTGCCAAATTTGAGATTTCTATCATTAGCCTTCCCTAAGTTATTGTTATTGGTCCGTTTGGCTTGTGAAACTTCGTTACATTTTTTCACGCAAACCGATGGTAATTATGAGTATACTGGCATGATTAAAAATAATAATCTGTAGAAATGTTACAAAATATAAGGAGTCAGGGATGTCGGAAGTCACCAATCCGTTCCAGGCATGCAATAACATCTTTTTTAAGCCCAATGGCGTGTTCAGAGCCATCGACGAAAATAATAACTGGTCCTGGATACCGTTTTTCGTTGTTATTCTGATGAGTGTGTTACCCGCTTACCTTTATATCAACTTTGTTGATTTCGAGTGGTACAAAAACATGTTGGTAAACACTCAGTATGGCGAGTTAAGCCCGGCAGAACAAGATAACATCCGCGGAAACATGGCCCAGCCTCAGGTAATGGTAGCCATGATAATGTTCGGAATTCTGGGCCCTATTGTGGTTAATGCTATTCTGGCACTCTATCTGAACCTGACAACGAAGTCCGACGAAGAAAACCTAAACGGTTACACCGACTGGTATGGCTTTACCTGGTGGGCAGGAATGCCGGTTGTGGTTAGCGCTTTACTGGGTATTGCTTTAATCGCGATTGAAGATAACCATCAGGTATTACCCACTATACTAAGCCCTTTATCCGTTGCCTATATTTTTAATGTCGGTATGGAGTCAGACTGGTTTGGTTTCGCTCAGGCACTGCGACTGGAAACGTTATGGTCGGTCTATCTGATAACGGTAGGTATTACCCAGTGGACCAGTTTCGAAACCAAAAAGTCTGCCATTATCGCAGCGGCTCCCTTTGTAATCATTATGGGCGTCTGGGCGCTGATGAAGCTTTTCTAAGTTCGGCAAAGCGGCAATTGAACGGTAGCTGGCGCGTTAGGCGCCAGTGGCCGAAAGTATCCTGTATCGGCATAAAATGCCTCGGTCTGTTCTGTATACCAGCCTGGTATCCCCAGCAATGGAATGGGTTTTAAGGTGTTTTTTGCCGCCAATCCGTCAAGTTCAGTAAGCCGCTCAGCCAATGCTACATCCATCACCGTATAGCGGGTTTTCTCATCCATTTTCGCAACCCCGGCAGGCACAATCACGGCAAGCCATTTTGCCGTCAGGCCAATAAACGGGTCCAGCAACATTTCGTAAAGGGCATGACCAATAATCATTGGAAACAACGTGTTGCCCCATTCGTGCTGATTATCAACCAGACATTCCTGCCACTGATGGTTTGCCAACCTTTCCAACAGTTGATTACCTATTTCGAGTTTATCTTGTGGTACCGCAATCACCAACCCGCATTCATCAAAATGCGTAATGCGATTACGTTTAGGGGTTCTGGGGTGCACGCCAAACTGCGCAATTTCCTCACAGTGGAGTGTATTAATCCGCTTTTTAGTGCGCGGAAAGGCTATCCACATCATCGCATTAAAGGTGTCATGCCAGTTGGTGCGTGTTGGCACCTGATTTTCCTCAGCGATAAACACTTCATAATAGCGGTTTGCTAAATCGGCCTGGTCATCATCAATAAAGTCCGGACCCGCCCAGCCTTCATCCATCAGTTTTGCACAGTCATTAAGCTGCGGCGCACTTAACGCATTGCGCCCTTCCATCCTGAATGTGGAAAATAAAGTGTCTAATGGCAAAGTGGATAACCTGGTTGAATCGGATTGTGAAGACATGATAAAGCGGAGGATATCTTAGCAGTTCAATTTTGTACTGAATTCTCTATACTGGAAAGCTAATGTAAAGCAAACAGAGAAAAATAAATGAAAAAAATCCTCCTGTTGCCGTTAGTTGTTTCCTCTGTGGCATGGTTATCTGCCTGCTCACAGGAACCGGCGGTCACAACACCGACAGAAAAAAATAACTTTGATGCGGTATATAACAGCATTACCGCCGACAAAATAGCGCCACCACTGAAAACCCTGGCGTCTGATGAATTTGAGGGACGTCTGCCAACCACAGCAGGCGAAAAGAAAACCCTCGACTATCTGGTGTCAGAATTTAAAAAGCTTGGCCTTGAACCTGGTAACGGCGACAGTTATCTGCAAGCGGTAGAGTTGATGGAAATTACCGCCGATCCGGACATGACCATGACCATTGGCGATCACACCTTTGAATACAAAACCGATATGGTTGCCGGCTCCAAGCGCGAGCAGGATGTGGTAACGCTCACCGATTCAGAGCTCGTTTTTGTTGGTTATGGCATCAATGCCCCGGAATACGACTGGAATGATTACGAAGGGCTGGATGTAGACGGAAAAACCGTAGTGATTCTGGTTAACGACCCTGGATTTGAAAACCCGGAAGGTGGCAAGTTTCAGGGCACAACCATGACCTATTACGGTCGCTGGAGCTATAAATATGAAGAAGCCAGCCGTCAGGGCGCCGCGGGTGCCATTATTGTTCACGAAACGGCTCCGGCTTCCTATGGCTGGTCGGTTGTTGCCAATAGCTGGAGTGGCCCGCAGTACGGCCTGGTTAGTCCGGACAAAGGCGCCAGCCGCGTTGCTGTAGAAGGCTGGTTAACGCTGGAAGCAGCCAGCCGCGTATTCGCGGACGCCGGACTGAACTTTGAGGAAGAAAAAGCCAAAGCTATGCAAGGCCCCTATTCCGTGCCGCTCGATCAGAGCATGTCGGTAACGGTGCAAAACACCTATCAGGCCTCAACCAGTTACAATGTGCTGGCAACCCTACCGGGTAGCGAAAAACCGGATGAGCACGTGATTTATACATCGCACTGGGATCACCTGGGCAAGGATGAAAGTCTCGAGGGCGACCAGATCTATAACGGCGCACACGATAATGCTACCGGTACTGCTGCAGCACTGGTTATGGCTGAAGCCTTTAGTAAACTCACTCCGG
>MDSV01112604.1_pt1 | contig 10035 bp, 8 predicted proteins | sample 810851 | NCBI WGS metagenome assembly MDSV01 (sample SAMN05326640, study PRJNA326480) | marine metagenome | isolation source: seawater | place: Atlantic Ocean: North East | collected 2012
AAACTTTATAGAATTTTATCAAAAAATAGTTTTTTATTTAGTGAAATGATAGCAACAAAATCACTAATTTATTCAAAGAGTAAACAAAATATTATTGGTAATGACTTTAATAACCCTGTTGCTCTTCAGGTAGGTGGTTCTGAAATAGACGAGTTAACAAAAGCTTCAAAAATAGCAATAGATTACAATTATGATGAAATTAATTTAAATGTTGGGTGCCCAAGTAAAGCAGTACAAAAAGGAAGTTTTGGTGCTTGTCTTATGAAGGATAAAATTCTTGTAAGAAATTGTATGGAAGCTTTACAAAATGATAAGATTGAAGCTTCGCTAAAATGTAGATTGGGGCTAGGTAAAAAATTAAATTATGAATTCTTTGAAGAATTTATTGATGAGATATCTAAAACTGGAATTAAATTTATTTATGTACATGCAAGAAATGCAATACTAAGTGGTATTAGCCCACAAGGTAATAGAACAATACCTCCTCTAAGTTATGATTTTGTAAAAAAAATCAAAAATAAATATCCCAATATAACATTTATTATTAATGGAGGTATAAATGATCTTAATAAAGCAAAGAGTCTATTAAAGGAATTTGATGGAGTTATGGTTGGAAGATTAATTAAGAATAATCCTTTTATATTAAAAGATATTGAAAAGAAAATTTTTAAAGATAAAGATAAATTAATTGATGAAGCAATAATCAATAATTATATTGAATATATAAAACCAAAATTAGGATTTGAATCAATATTTAGATTATTAAGCCCTCTACTTAGTATTTTTTTTTCAGTTCCTCATAGCAAAATTTATAAAACTAAAATTAATGATTACATGAAAGATCAAAAAATTAATTTAATTGAAGATTTATTGATAAAATTTGTTAGTGAGAGAAATCTAAGTTAAATTTTTTAGTATGGTATATGATAAGAAAAACTTAGAATTTCAACTCCTGGATTTTTGTTACCTAAGTTTGCGTTTGAAATGTGACTTAATGAAATACCAATTCTGTTTTTATTCTTTAATTCATAACTTAATTCAAGTGAAGTTCTAAACTGAAGATCATTTCCTAATTTTTTTCCAGAACCATCATCATAAATACCAGCTCCAAAACTTGGTGTAAGAAAAAATTTACTTTTATTTCCTTCAAATAGTTCACCTAGATTATCCTCAAAGTAGATTCCAGTTAAAAAATAGGATGCAGAGTCATTGGTAAATTCGACACCAAAGAAGGGTTTCAAGAAAAAAAAATTATCCTCTTCTGGTCCAATATTCAGTAATGATTTGTCACTTCTATATTCAAATCTAAGATCTGTAGCTTGATTTTTTTCAGAACCGTCAAATTTTATATCATAAATACCTAATCCAAAAACATTTGTTCCTTTACAAGCTAAAGAGTTTGAAAAAGAAATGGTTACGATTAAAATAAATATTCTGATCACAATATTATTTTATAATTATTTGGTTAAGCTATCAAATAAAAAATTCTTTATTTTGTTGAGATATATCTAGTAAAGCTTTTTTTAACTTTTCTAGTGCCTTAGTTTCTATTTGCCTTACTCTTTCTTTACTTATTTTTAATTTTTGACCTAATTCATCCAAGGTAATGCTTCTCTCTCGAAATTTTCTAAGACGAATAATTATTTTCTCTCTCTCATTTAAAGTATCAATTGCTAGGTTTATAAAATCTTTTTTAATGTTTTTATCATTAAAATCTTCATATGTTTCTTCAGGATTTTGACGTTCATCAGCTAACAGACTCATAAGATCATTTTCAGTCTCATTGTCAACTTTTTGGTTAAGATGTAAATCACCTCCTGTAAGTCTGGATTCCATGTTTTGAACTTCAATAGATTTAACATTTAGCATATTTGATACTTTGTTAAGCTCTTCTTGACCCATAAATTCTCTCGAAATATCATTGATTTGTTGTTTAATTTTTTTCAGATTAAAAAACAAAGCTTTCTGAGAAGCAGTTGAGCCGGTTCTTACCACAGACCAGTTTTTTAAAATATAATCCTGGATTGATGCCCTTATCCACCATGAGGCATAAGTTGAAAGTCTAAAATCTTTAGAAGTATCAAATTTTTCTAAAGCATGCATAATTCCTAAAACACCCTCGTGAATTAAATCATCTATAGGTAAACCGTAGCTAGAGTATTTTCTTGCATATGAAACAGCTAATCGCAGATAAGAGTTAAGGATTTTTTGAAGCGATTTGGGAGTTTTATTATCTCTCCAATCGTTGATTAAATAAAATTCTTCTTCTTTTTCAAGTATTGCAGCTTTTTTGGAAAGTTCAATGAGATTACTAGAGAAGAAATGATTCTTGGATAACATATATAATTATACGTAGGGTACTTAGTTTGGATCATTTATTTTCAAATAAATCTAAAATTTCCCCATTTTCTGTAAATATACCACATAAGATACTTTTGTTGGATAGAGGTTGTTTGAACAAAGTACAAACAACACTATTTTTTGAAATTTCTTGCTGATTTAAGTGTTCAGATTCATATCCTCTTACAATTCTTGAAAAGGTTTTGTATGGTCTTTGTATTGAAGAAAAATTTTGAAAACCCCACCAAAAACAATCATTTTGTGCAGATAGTGGTCTAGTTATATCTACACCTCTGTTAACAAATAATATTTTTTTTGTATGTGAATATGCAGCATGTTTCAAATTTAAAAAGTATTGTGTATGGCCTGAATTGTTATGAAGAGTCTTATTGAGACTTGTTGTCCATTTTGATATATTCAAAGTTCCAGATGAAGCTACGCTTTTGACTTCATTCTCAGAAAAACCATATGATTTTATTGTTTCATTTACACCATGATCAAACATCCATTCAATTATCTCAGTAGGGTTAGGAGCAAGTTGAAGTTGCGATAATTTACTAAACATTTCTTCTTGTGCTCCTCTTAAAAATACTATCGACTTAGGTTTTAATTTAAACTTTGACATCAGACTGAACCTTAAATCTATAACACTACTAAGAGTTTCTTTTGAATTATTACCAAGTCCGATAATATTACCAAGAAAAATTAATTTATCATTTGCTTCAAAGTTATTTAGAAGATATTTTTTTATGGAAGTAAAAGATTTTAAATTTGAATGAATAGAACCTATAGCCCATATTTTATTTGATTTGTTTAATTCTACAAAGTTACTTACGTTATCCAAGATTTTATTTTTTAATTAAAATTTGTTCTATTTTTTCTGTCGATTGAAAATAATCAGTCTTTTCAACTGCAGCAACTTCTCTTGCTAAACGTTCGATTGCGATTTGAAACATTTGTCTTTCACTATAAGATTGTTCAGCTTGACTGCTTTTTCTAAAAAGATCCCTTACTACTTCAGAAATTTTAATAGGATCACCGGAAAAAATTTTTGTTTCATATTCTTGCGCTCTTCTACTCCACATTATTCTTCTTATCTTTGGTTTGAGTTTTAGAGTTGTATAGACCTCTTCAACAATTTTTTTAGAAGAAATTTTTCTTAAACCTACATCATCTTTTTTATCTAGAGGAACTCTTATAACTAATTTTGATTGCTCCATTTTGACAACATAAAAACTTGTTTTGATATTTGAGATTTCCATATTTTCTATTTTAGTAATTTCTCCTACACCATGTTTAGGATAAACTACTATTTCACCTATTTTAAATTCAGAATTTTTTTTTGCTTTCATCTATTTTCCTGGTTTTTCACTAAAGTATTTATTAAATTTGTCTTGAACATTTTTCCATTTTTCTGCATCAACTGGAGCTTCTTTTTTCTTACTTATGTTAGGCCAAATTTCTGAATATTTTCTATTAATTTCGGCCCACTTTTCTATTCCATCTTCTGTGTCTGATAAAATTGCTTCAACTGGACATTCAGGTTCACACACACCACAATCTATACATTCATCTGGGTGAATAACTAACATATTTTCACCTTCATAAAAGCAATCTACAGGACAAACTTCTACACAATCCATGTGTTTACATTTTATACATTTCTCATCAACAACATATGTCATATTATCTTTGATTTTTATCTAGAGCTCTTTTTCTTGCATTTCCAGAGTCTACATCAGAAATATAGAGTAATCCAGAAAGTCTTCTAATAAGACTTGACTCAAAGTCATGTATCTCCCCATCTGACAAAACAATTTCCCATAAAGTTTCGATAAGAAGCAGCTTCTTATTTTCGTCAAAATTTTTATTAATCAATGAAGTATAATGATGAAGAGATTTAGAATTATTTTTATTTTTTAATGCTTTCTCAAGAACCAAATCAACTTCATTTGCGTCCTCAGTAAAAACATTTATTAAACTGATCTTGATTTTATTTAACTCAATATTATCGATTTGACCATCTGTATACGCAGCTTCAATCATAAGACCACAAAGTAATTCTAAATTTTTATTACTACCATTATTCTCTTGAGAATTTGGGTTGTTTAAAATATTTTTTAATAAATTTATCAATTTATAACTCCTTATACATCTAAAGAAGTTTTTCTAAAACTGCAAAAGGAGAATTAGGATCTTTTTTGATTTTATTTAAATTATTTGTTTTATTTATTTTTTTAATAGACTTGTTTTTTATTTTTTTTTCTTCTTTTTTCTTTTTGGAAAAAAAATATAATTTCTTTTCATCAGAAAAAGTTAAATGTTCATAACCACAGAAACTCATTATATCTTTTAATTGATTGCTATTACATCCTACAGGATTCATAAGATCAGATGACTCTAGAAATGGACCATTTTTTAATTTTTGCCTTGCCACAAAAAATATTTTTTCAAAGACATCTATTCTAAATATAAAGTTTTTTATATTAATATAGCCAATTGATTGCCAATAATCCTGAGGCATTTTAACTTTAGATGTAAAAGATACTCTACCATTCAATGGTAGTGGCAAAAAATCATCAATGCTATTTTGATAAAATGTTTTCCATAAAACAGCACAGAACTCAAGAGGTTTTTTCTTTAATAAATTTGGTATAAAAAAATATTTTGCACCTATTCTAATTCCTAACTTTGAAAGTTGATTTTTACTTTCATGAGAAATAATCTTTAAAGTGTCTTTGAATTTTTCGATTGGATAATTACCAAAGTTTTCAAGACAATTAAAAACGATTGCTCTTATTTCTGAATTTATATTTTCATCTAATTTTTTATTAAGGGGATGGAGTGAATCTTTAATTTCAGTATCTAACCATTTTTGAAGTTTTGCAGAAACCAATAATTTATTTTCTGTTGATAGGTATTCAGAATTTAGAGCTTCAGCAATTGGTCTGTATATTGATTTACCTTTTTTTAATTTACCAACAGGCTCATCTCCCCAATAGATAAAAGTATCATCTTTTATTTTGGACTTACTAATATCACCAAAATTTATCGAGCCTAAAGGTGAATTTAAAAAATTCTCTACTTTTTCATTAATCATATTTCTAGCTGATTTTTTTACATTACTAATAGAAAAAAGTGACTGTGAAAATATTTTTTTATATTGAATTAGATCAAAACCTGTAATAATTCCATATTTATCATTGTCTAGAAAAATCTCGTTGTTATTTTTTATAAGAATATCCTGAATATTAAGTGATTTTTTTTCTCCAATAAAAAACTTAGAAGAGTAATCTATAAATTTATTTGTAAGACTGTTATGTAATTGATCAGATAATTCGTTCTCTATTTGCTGGGTTTTTTCTTTCCAAAAGTAAGAATTTTTAAGCCAATTATGATTATTTGAAATATATGTCCAAGTTCTTATTTGGGATATTTTAATTGAAAGTTCAGGTATACTCACACCAAAATTAATAAGCTTATTAATCTTAGTATTAATCCAATCTTCTGGAATATAATAATTATTTTTAATTAAAGTTAGATATATATCTTTTAAAAGTAGTAAATAATTATCATTAAATAATTTTTCAAAATCTGGAATTTGACAAATGTCCCATAATAATTTTAAATTCTTTTTTGAAACTAAAAAATTTTTTATTTCATTGTCATTTATTAAGTTTCTAAAGTTAAATTCATCTAATGCATTTTTTTTGTGTATAAAATAATTTTTCACAGGATACTTTTTCAATGAACTTAATAATGAATTAATTGAACTAAAATCTAAATCACTATTTCTCCAATATATTTTTTGAATATTATCAAACTTATGATTTTCTATTTGTTGAATAATTAATGGGTCTAAGTTACCTGCTTCCTTTGTGTAACTAAAAGTACCATCTTGTTTGTATCTTCCAGCTCTACCTGCAATTTGAGCTAATTCACTTGGAGTAAGATTGCGGTTGTATCTACCATCAAATTTGTCTAGAGAGGAAAAACTTACATGATTGATATTTAGATTTAAACCCATTCCAATTGCATCTGTAGCCACAAGATAATCAACATTTTTATTCTCGTATACTTCAACTTGAGCATTTCTTGTTCTTGGACTAAGTGATCCTAAAACAACTGCAGTTCCACCTTTGTGAGTTCTGATATTTTCAGCAATTTCATAAACTTTATTAATATTGAAGGCTATTATTGCAGATCTTGGTTCTAGTTTTGAAAAATTTTGTTTTCTTAGAAATGTTAGTTGGGAAAAGCGATTTTTTTTCTCAATAGAAATGTTTGGATATATTTTTTTTAATATATTTTCTATATGCAATGATCCTAGATAAATGGTTTGGAAATTTCCTCTTAGATTTAGAATTCTATCTGTAAAAATATGGCCTCTTTCATAGTCTGCTGCAAGTTGAATTTCATCAATAATTACACATTCTACAGAAATATTTTTTGGCATTGACTCAACAGTACAAAAAAAATATTTTGCTTCTTTTGGTAAAATTTTTTCTTCACCAGTAATTAATGCTACATTACTTAATCCAATTTTCTTGACTGCTTTATCATAATTCTCTCTAGCTAGTAATCTTAGAGGAAAACCAAAAATTCCTGAAGAATATGAAAATAATTTTTCAAAAGCTGTATAAGTTTTCCCAGTATTAGTGGGCCCAAGTATGGCTAATAAATTCTCATTATCATCGATCATGCAATTAAGCAGCTTCTGATATTATTTCATTTAAAACGTAGTTTAAAATTCCTCCAGCTTTATAGTATTCTAGTTCTTTATTTGTATCTATTCTACACTTTAGATTTACAGACTTAGTTGCTGAAGAATTAATATCAGTGTTAAGAATTATTCCCGGTTTAAGTTCAGTTAAACCATATATGGTAATAGTTTCCTCACCCGTAATATTTAGGTTTTTTTTGTTATCATTTTGGGTAAATTCAAGTGGTAAAACTCCCATTCCAATTAAATTCGATCTATGAATTCTCTCAAAACTTTCGGCAATTACCGCTCTTACCCCTAAAAGTCTTGTACCTTTTGCTGCCCAATCCCTAGATGATCCAGTGCCATATTCTTTACCTGCAATTATCACTGTATCAATATTACTTTTAATATATTCCTGTGCAGCTTCATAAATTGACATTTGTCTATTTGTTATGAAAGATTTAGTATATCCTCCCTCAACATTATCCAAAATCTGGTTCTTAATTCTTATGTTGGCGAATGTACCCCTCATCATAATTTCATGATTGCCACGTCTTGAACCATAGGAATTGAAATTTCTAGAATTAATTTGTCTATCTTTTAAATAAAAGCCAGCTGGACTGTCTTCCTTAATACTTCCTGCAGGTGAAATATGATCTGTTGTTACACTATCACCAAGTAATGCTAATATTCTTGCATTTTTTATATCCTTTAGTTCGAATTTATTTTGCATGTCAAAGAACGGGGGATGTTTTATATAAGTACTGTTATCGTTCCAATCATAGGTAGTGTTTCTAGAATTGCTAATTGATTTCCAATTATCATCACCGTTGTAAATTTCTTTGTATCTTTCTTTAAACATTTCTGGAGTTAAGCATACGTTAAGTGTTTGATTGATTTCTGTATTCGATGGCCATATGTCTTTTAAAAATACTTCTTTTCCAGATTTGGATTTACCCAGGGAATCAGTAGTAAGATTAACATTAATATTGCCTGCGATAGCATATGCTACAACAAGAGGAGGCGAAGCAAGAAAGTTAGCTTTCACTTCTTGGTGAACTCTGCCCTCAAAGTTTCTATTTCCGGATAAAACTGAACAAACAGTTAAATTATTTTTTTTAACTTCATTAGATACCCATTCTTCTAAGGGACCAGAATTACCAATACAAGTAGTACATCCGTAGCCAACAGTATTGAAACCTAAAATATCAAGATATTTTGTTAATCCAGCTTTATCAAGATAGTCACTAACAACTTTACTGCCAGGAGCTAAACTTGTCTTGACCCAAGGCTTAACTTCTAGGCCTAAATCAATTGCCTTTTTAGCAAGTAGTCCAGCAGCAATCATCACATTGGGATTAGATGTATTTGTACAACTAGTAATTGCAGCTATTACGATATCACCTGTATTTAATTTTTTATTATTGATTCTTTGATTGTTGTCTACTTTATTAAATTCTGTTGGGACTTCTTTTAAAAGTATTTTGTCCTGAGGTCTTTTAGGTCCGGCTATGGTAGACTCTATAGTATATATATCTAGTAATATTTTATCATCATAATCAGGGGCATAGTTTTCATCTGCCCAAAGGGTTTGTTTTTTTGAATATTCTTCAACTATCTTAAGATGCTCAGTTTCTTTACCAGTTAATTTTAAGTAATTTATGGTTTCTTCATCTGTAGGGAAAAAACCACAAGTAGCGCCATATTCTGGAGCCATATTAGAAATTGTTGCTCTATCAGCTAGTGATAAATTTTTTAGGCCACTGCCATAAAATTCTACAAACTTTCCAACTACACCTTTATCTCTAAGAATTTTAGTAATAGATAAAACTAAGTCTGTTGCTGTAATTCCTTCTTTCAATGATCCTTTAAGCTCAAAACCAATAACATCTGGGATATTCATAGAAATTGCTTGGCCTAGCATTGCTGCTTCAGCTTCTATTCCTCCGACTCCCCACCCTAAAACAGAAAGTGAGTTAACCATTGTTGTATGACTATCTGTTCCTACAACTGAGTCTGGGAATAAATACTTTTGATTATTAATTTCTTTAAACCATATGGTCTTAGCAATATTTTCTAAATTTACTTGATGACAGATTCCTGCACCCGGAGGAACAAGGTAAAAGTTATCAAATGAGCTTTGTCCCCATTTTAAAAATTCATATCTTTCTTTATTTCTGTCAAATTCTTTTCTAACATTTTCTTTTAAAGCATTATTATTTTTGTAATTATCTACCATAACGGAATGATCTATAATGAGATCTACTCTAGATAATGGGTTTATTTTTTTTGGCTCAATTCCTCTAGATTTTAAAGCATTTCGCATAGCAGCAAGATCAGCAACAGCCGGCACACCTGTAAAATCTTGCATAAGAACACGAGTTGGGAAAAAAGCTATCTCAGTTTTTACTTTTTTATTATTAGGTTCTTTTAGTGAATAGAATGCTTTAGAAATCATCTCTTTGCTTATATTTTCACCATCTTCATTACGAAGTAAGTTTTCTAATATTATTTTAGTTGAAATAGGAATTTTATTTAAATCTAAATCAAAATGTATAGCAGCTTTATTTAAATCAAAATATCTAAAATTTTGATTATTAATTTCTATTAGATGTTCAGAATTAAATGAATTTATATTTTTCATGCTAGATTTGATTAATAATTATAATAATTAAATAGTATGAAGATAATTTTTTGTATAGCAAAATGTTAATTTATTATCAGAAATCTGCCAAAAAATATAAAAACTACAAAAAAATTTTTAATTTGTGTTTAGTTTTTTAATTTAAAATTTTCTTATTCTAAGTTAGTTTTAAAATATTGCTAAATTGTTGACTTTATTCGTAAGTTTTGGGAATAAATACACAGCCTTTTATAATTATCACTATTTTTGTGATGATGGAGGGATGTTCCTCCGGGGTAACAAAATACAAGGAGTATTTTATTATGGCTAAGAAGAAAAAGAAAGCTGCTCCAAAGAAGAAGAAGAA
>MDSV01035652.1_pt1 | contig 10034 bp, 7 predicted proteins | sample 810851 | NCBI WGS metagenome assembly MDSV01 (sample SAMN05326640, study PRJNA326480) | marine metagenome | isolation source: seawater | place: Atlantic Ocean: North East | collected 2012
CGGCAGGTGGGTTTCGCCAAGGGCTTCGAGGTTGGCCAGGAGATGGGCTTCTACGCCGGGTGCCACGCGGTGTGGACGCGGTGTCTGAAGAGCGATCCCGACGTGTTCGGCCACCGCGCGGCGCGGTCCATCGACGCGTTCGGGGAGATGCTCGGGAGCTTTCCCATCCACGACCCTTTGAACGAGGAGATCCTAGAGATCCTAAATGCGGTTCGCGGGAAGTTCAAGACTATCGTGGCGCTGATGGGAATGCACAAGGAGTACGCCCCGGATGACGCGCCCGCGGGAACGAGCTTCTGACGATTTTCATTCGGCTTCGCTACGCTCGGGAGACGAGCGCGCTCGGGTGATGGACGAAAAACGGATCGTTCACCCACGAAATCCCTCATTCCACGAACGCGCGTGGATTCGTATGACCACTATGTAGCTATACACCACGTCCTCTGTATGTCATGGCTCTACCGCACGGTATTTTTAGTCTCCCGTTCTCTCTTGTACGTGTCCGCGCGTCACGACGACGCCGCCGCCGCGCGAGGGCGCAGGTTTCTCGGGTCGCGTTTCCCATTCGCCGGCGCCGCCATGGCTCTCGCGTCCCTGTAGAAGACCAGGTGCACGATCGCCGCGAGCACGCCCACGTACATGAGCAGCATACCCGCAAGCGCCGCGTGGAGAACGCGCACCTGCACGTCCCGCTCGACGTCGAACACGAAGCAGAACGCGCCCAGGCCTATGGACGTGCCCATCAGAAACGCGCTGGAAGACGCGAGCAGAAGCGCGCAGGTGGCTTTCTTCGGACTCAACGTGCCGAGAAGCGTCACGCGCTCGCCCATGAACGTGAACGTCAGGCCGAGTTTGCCGTCGGGGTGGTCCATTGCGCGCCACACGCGCCGCAGGCGCGACGCCCATCGCGCCGCGCGCTCCTCCTTGAAGCGAGACAAGTCGTTCAGCATTGGACAGAAAATGAAACAAATGCGTTTCGAGCGCGACGCCTCGGTCGCGCTCGCGCGCGTTGACGGCCCTCGGCGCGCGCGCGCGCGGCGCGGCCGGTCACGGGAGATGCGCGTGCGCGGTCGCCGCGACGCGACAGTCCCGTGGCTCGAGTAGTCTCGAGCGAGCGCGGGTGAGCGCTGCTCTTCGCGCGAAGAGTGTCACCGCTCGCGGTGACCCACGCCACTTTTGAAATCATGGGCCCGTGCAGCCTCCGGAGGACGGCGGGAAACCCGCGAACGCGAAACAGGTTATTCGTCTGAGCGCGAATTTCCGTATCAGATAGGGTCTGTGACCCAAGAATCCGCCTCGGGTGGTCCGATATGTGAATATCTGTTTAGGTGTTACCAAATTCTCTGGGAAGATGAGAAAGAGCGCATGCGAGTGTCTCAGACGCGGCGACGCGGCGCGGTGGTGCGCGGGGTTTCGATCGGATCGACCCAAACCACAAGCGGAAGGCATCGCGCGGTGGTGACAGCGGAAGACACGTGCCTGGAGCTGAGCGCGGGTCGGACACGGCGCGGGCAAGGAGCGCGTCCGGGCGACGCCAAAAGCGGAGGCGAAAGGAACACCCTCGCCGCGCGTCGAGCGCTTTCCCTCGGATCCGGCGCTCGCGCTCTGTGTCTCGCCTCGACCGGTGGGGGCGCCTCTCGAGGCGAGTAGAGCTGGGCTCGCGCCCCCGACGTGCACCATTCGCCGCGCGGTCCGCGAACGCGCGCCTGTTGTCGAGGTCGAGATGAGCGACACGTCCTCGCAGCCGGGCAGCTCCCGGTTCAAGCGCAGCATCTCCACGGATTCGTTCCTGCGCGAGGTGACGGACGATGGCCTCCCGAAGCACTACTACGGGCGCACCAACCGCACGCCGCTGAACCTGGCGGTGTGCGTCGGGGGTGTACTCGGCAGCCTTTGCATCTACGGCGTCCTGCAGGAGCGCCTGATGACCATCCCGTACGGAGGCACCACGGAGGAGCCCGAGAGCGCTGAGATGTTCACGAGCAGCGTGTTTCTGGTGCTCATGAACCGACTCGTGACGGTCGGCATCAGCGCGATGGGAATCGTGCTCACCGGGGACTCGTTCCGGACGATGACCCCCCTCAACCTGTACGCTTCGATCGCGTTCGCCAACCTTGTGACCACGGTGTGCCAGTACGAGGTGCTGAAGTACCTGTCGTTCGCGGCGAGCACGTTGGCGAAGTGCGCCAAGATCATCCCGGTGATGATCTGGGGGAAGATCATCCTGCACAAGAGCTACGGATGGCGGGACTACGCGATGGCGGCGCTCGTCACCGCCGGGTGCTTTCTGTTCGTCCTGGACCGAGGTGTGATTCAGAACCGACAGCTGCGGCACGGCGGCGACGCCACGCTCGGCCCGGACGGAACCGTTCCGTCCGCCGCGGGCGCGCGGGACGCGCCCCCCGCGCCGTTTTACTACGACCCGGTGGACATCTCGGACCCGGTGGTTTCCTACACCTCGTACTTCGACGCGAGAGACGACGAAGACGCGGCGCGGAACGATCGCGACGCGGAAACGAACGACGAGGACTCGCAAGAGGAGGAGGAGACTGGCGCGCAGGTGCTGAACGACATCATCACCGGCGGGGGTGGGCACTTCATGGACAGCGTCATGAACCGCGGGCAGGCGCACATGTACATCCTGGGCGTGCTCATCATGTGCGTGTACCTCGGGTTCGACGGGTTCACGTCGACGTTCCAGCAGAAGCTGTACCGGCACTACACGTGCTCGATCCTGAACCAGATCTTCTTCACCACCTGTTTCAGCGCGGTTTTCTCCCTGGTGTGGCTGCTCAGCACGAACCAGATGACCCACGTGGTGTCCTTCCTGGAAAGACACCCGGGCGCCATCCAAGACGTCTTCGTGTTGTCGGTGAGCGCGGCGGTGAGCCAGTTCGCCATCTCGTACACCATCTTCTGCTTCGGCGCCGTCACCTTGGCGTCGGTGATGACGTTCCGGCAGTTTCTCAGCGTCGTCATCTCGTGCTTCCTGTTCGGCGCGCCGCTGAGCTTCCTGCAGTGGGCCGGTCTGCTGATGGTGCTCGCGCCCGTGGCGGACCGCGTGATGCTGGAGCGCTCGAAGCCGGAGATGTTCGGAAAGCGCCCGGGAGGGGTGAAGACGCGCGGCGGGCCCGGGGGGGGTTACGACGACGTGGACGAGAGTCCCCGCGCGGGGGGGGGGTTCGGGCCGGGAATGGTGCCGGGTCAGATCCCGGACAACTACTTCTCCGCGCGCGGGACAGGGCACACGCCTCGGTCATCGGTTAACTATTCGCCGCGGTCGTCGGAGAACTTCTCGCCGCGGTCCTCCGTCTCCGAAGGGCCGTTCGCGCGCGCGCCGTCCGACGCCGCCTCGGACGAGCGGAGCCGGCTGGTGCGGAAATGACCGAGAAATTCGCATGTGATAGAAAGAATAGCGCGCGTGGAAGTGATGCGCGGATAGTAGAGAGGAGATGCGACGCTACGGGTCGTAGACTCGACGACGACGCGCGCGCGTCGCGCGTTTTTCGAGACGATTGGGAGTAAAAAACGAAGCGTCGCGACGTCATCGTCGTCATCAACACTCCTCGCGTCGCGAAGACATGGGCGCGTCAGGGTACGCCGTTCCCGCGTGCCGCGCCGCGGCTCTGACGTCTCCCGCGCGCCGCGCGCCGCACCGCGCGCCGCGCCGCGCGCCGCGCCGCGCGCCGCGCCGCGCCGCGCCCCTCGTCGGGGCGACCTGCGGCGACGCGGTCGACGCGAGCGATCGGGTCTCGACCTTGCAGAACGAGGGCGCGTACGCGGTGCTGGCCAAGGCCACCGCGTTGGAACGCGAGGGGCGCGATATCGTTCACCTCGAGATCGGCCAGCCCGGGTTCACCACGCCCGAGCACATCGTCGAGGCGGGCGTGGGCGCCATTCGCGGAGGCAAGACCAAGTACGCCGCCCCCGACGGCGCGCCTTCGTTGCGCGAGGCCATCGCGGCGCACGTCTCGGAGACGAGAGGCGTCGCGGTGAGCCCGGACGAGGTGGTTGTCGGTCCGGGCGCGAAGCCGGGCTTGTTTTTCCCCACGCTCGCGCTCGTCGACCCGGGAGACGCGGTGGTGTACCCCGACCCGGGGTTCCCGACGTACCGAGCCATGATCGAAGTCGCCGGGGGGGTCCCCGCGCCTGCGCCGCTCCGGCCGGACGGCGCGTCCTTCGACATGCGAAAGTTTAGCGAGATTGTGCGTTCCGCGAAGCCCAAGCTCATCGTGCTGAACTCCCCCGCGAACCCCACGGGGGGCGTGATGCCGCGGGAGGACGTCGAGGCGATCGTGCGGCTCGCGGAGGAGCACGGCGCGTGGATCCTGTCGGACGAAATATACAGCCGGCTCGTGTACGCGGCGGGCGACGGAGGAAAAGGCTCGGATGACGGAAAAGCCTTCTCCGCCATCTCCGCGCCCGGCGCGCGCGCGCGGACGGTGCTGGTGGACGGCTTTTCGAAGACGTACTGCATGACCGGCTGGCGCCTGGGGTGGGCAGTGATGCCCGCGCCGCTCGCGAGGAAGGTGGAGCTCCTCGCCGTGCACAGCTACGGGTGCGTCGCGGCGTTCACGCAGGAAGCCGGCGTGGCCGCTCTCGTCGGACCGCAAGACGCGCGCGACGCGATGGTGGCGGAGTACCGGCGCCGGCGCGATTTCGTGGTCGCCGCGCTCGACGCCATCGAGGGCGTGAGTTGTCCGACGCCAGAAGGCGCTTTCTACGCGTTTCCGGACGTCAGCTCTTTCGGGATGACATCGAGGGAGATCGCGGACGGGCTGCTGTACGACGCCGGCGTCGCGGTGCTGCCGGGCACGGATTTCGGGGCGAACGGCGAGGGCAAGATCCGGCTCAGCTACGTCGGCGAGATGGCGACGCTCGAGGAGGGCGCGCGGCGGATCAAGGCGTACTTCGACCGGCTCAGAAAAAAGGCCGCGACGGGCTCGTGAGTCGTGCGAGAGTGCGTCGTGTCTCAGCGTGCGTTTGAGCGTCCGTTCAAAACATTCGGCGTCGGTCCGCCCCGCGCCCCGCGTCGCGTCTCGAAAAAACGACTTCGTCTCGTCTCGGCTCGTCTTCTCGTCTCGCGGAGAAAAACACCCGAAAGAGCGTTGCGCGTCGCGCATCGTCACGCGTCCGGGATGATCACGCGTCCGCGGCGACGATGCCTCCGTCCGTGATTTTGAACTCAGCCTCGGCCTCCTTGAGGTTGGGCGCGTCAACCACCTTGAGCACGCGGTTCCCGCCGCGGCCCTTCCGCACGGAGCAGCGCACGTGCGAGGCGTGCGCCAGCACGTGCCCGCCGACGGCTTTCTTCGGGTCCGCGCCGGCGAAGCTCATGCCGCTGGGGTCCGCCTGCACCTGGTTCGTGTAGACCACGGCGACGTTGAACTCGTCCGCGAGCTTGTTGAGCATCGCAAGGAACTGCCCCAGCTTCTGCTGCCGCTCGCTCAGCTCGCCGCGCCCGACGAAGTCCACGCGGAAGTGCGCCATCACGCTGTCCACGACGAGCAGCTTGAACGGCGCCTCGGCCATCTTGGCGGCGAGCGCCACGACGGCGTTCTGCATCATCTCCGACGTGAACGTGCGCGCGACGAGGATGTTATCCAGAACGCAGCGGGGGTCTAGGTTGAATCTGTCCGCGATCTGCACGATGCGTTTCGCCGTGAACGTGCCCTCGGTGTCGATCCACGCCACCTTAGCGAAGCCGCCGCCGTCTTTGAGCTCCAGCTGGCATGTCACCGCCAAGGTGTGGCACAGCTGCGTCTTACCGGTGCGCCACTCGCCGTAGAGCTCCGTCAGGCACCGCGTCTGCACGCCGCCGTCTAAGATAGCGTCCACGGAGTCCGCGCCCGTGCGGATGTGGATGGTGTCCCGCCGCAAGTCCATGAACTCCGCGGCGGTCACGAACCCGGAAGCCGGCAACAGCTTGTGCGCGGCTTCCAGCATCTTGTCCACCTTGGCGTCGGAAAGGCCCTTCAGCTCGATCAGGTGCTTCTTCGTCACCGTCAGCAGGGACTTCACCGTGGAGAACCCTCCCTCGCGGCATTTCTGCGACGATCGCCGCGCAGGGCGTGAAATGCCGTAAAGTCGCGAGAGGACGCGTCAGGACGCGTGGACGCGAGCGCTTTCGCCGAGCGCGGCGCGGCGGCCGCGGCGACCTACTCGAGCGTCGAGAGGCGGAGGAACGATTTTCGGGAAAAACGCGCTCCCTCGGCGTTCGCGCGCGAAGAAAAACCCACGTCGGGTTTCGGGCGCGCGCGCGGAGGGGAGGCGACGCGCGTAGGTGCGCGCGCGAGGGGCGCGCGTGCGCCGCCCAGGCACGCACCTTGATGTCTGTCATGGATATGCCGCAGTTCTGGAGCTCCTCGATGCAGAGGAACGACTGCGGGAGCTGCTCGTACTGTCGTGGTCGACCCAGGCGAGAGGGGGAAGAGCGTCAGGAACGGCACAGCCGTGCGCGGGAAAAGGCGCGCGCGCGCGTCTCGCGCAGCGCCCGGGGTCGCGCGCGGGGGCTGAGAGAAACCGCGTCGAGCGATTGAGCTGGGCGGCAAGGCCGATATCGCGCGACGCACCTCTTCCTCGTCCTCGGAGGCTTCGTCCGCGCCGGCCTCGACCTGCCCGGTCGGGTCGTTCGTCGGGTCGCACGGCTGGGTGGTGGGCTTCTGCGACTGCGTCGCCGCGAGCTGCTGCGAGGGGGCGACCTGCGCCTCCATGGCGGAAACCGAGTCGAGCGGGGACGAAGAGAGTGCGGAGAGGTGGGAAGGCGCGGAGAACGGTCGCGCGCGCGCGTGGAGTGACCGCCGCGACCGGGTGCCGAGAAAAGAAAAACAGTCTTCCTTTTTCTCGCGACGCGACGCGCACAGCTGTGCGTCGTCCTCCGCAGCGCGCGCGCCGACGATACTGGGGGGATACGAATACCGTCACACAGTCCCACCCTAGGCGCACAAAAAGGCGCACGAGACACACCTACGATACCTCACGCGGTCTGATTCAGCTCCCTGACCATCATGTCGATGAACCCGTCGTTGCTCACGAGCTTGTACATCGCCGCCCGCACCGAGTCGCGGGTCACCGCGCCGCCGCCCGAGACGGGCTCCGCCGCGGCGGCGTCCCGCCGCGCCGAAACGGGAGCAGGCGCCGGCGCCGGCTTTTCCTTCTTCTTCGCCTTCTTCTCCTGCGGGGCGGGCACCGCCACCGGCACCGGCACCGGCGCTGCGGCGGCGTTCGCGTTGCTTCCCGCGGCGGCGGCGGCGAAGAACGCCGCGACGCTGTCTTCCCTCGGGTCGGGCGCATTCGCGGCGACGGGGGCGGCGACGGGCGGCAGCGCCGTCTGTGGCTGCGTCTGCGTTCCCAGCCCCATCGCGGCGAGCGTCGCCTCGACGCTCATCCCGTTCGTGGGCGCGTCCGCGCCGAACGCGCCCGTGATCTTGTCGAACAACGCGCTCATCTCGTCGCATTCCTCCTGCTTGTAGAACCAGATGCCGTTCACCTCCGTGGACGAGCGGTACAGCAGGTACGGCGGGCTCAGCTCGAACTCGAAGGCGCCGAGCAGATCCTCCACGGTGTTCTCCGTGGACAGCCGGTTCAGCACCACGAACTGGAACGTGGGCGCCGCTTTCCTTCGCACCACGAACAAGGAGCCCTCGACGTTTTTGCGCGACCACGCCTGCTGGTCGAGGTCGAACCCGTACAGCGTGACGTGGCTGGCGGAGCCCAGAATCTCCACCACGCTCGGGTCCGTCTTCTGCAGCACCTTGAGCGTCGCCAGATCCTTGGCGTTCTCCGCAATCAGGGGTTTCTTCTGTTTCGCGGGAGCCATGACGATCGAGACGACGGCGTCCTCCGCGCGGCTGCTGCGCCCGCGTGCCTCTCACTCCCGCGGTTTCCTCGGATCGGGGAACGGTGTGCCGTGTGCGCTCGGTCGTTGGGGCTGGCGCGCGCGTGTGTGCGTTCGGCGAACGCGTCGCAATGTTCTGCGAGGGCGAGAAGATCAAGCCCGAGTTCGGCGCAGGGCGAGTTCGCCCGAAAAGTGGGCGCCGGCGCGCCGCGCTTTTCGCGTTTTTCTCATCAGTCAAGAAACGAGCCGTGCCTCGCCACGCACTTCGCGCCGCGCGCGGCGGCAGACGCGCCGGGAGTCGCGCGGGGGAGGGTGTCGCGGTCGAGTGGACGTCGCGCGTGGAGTCGGCGGGCGGCCGCCTCGGACGGAGCGGACTGGGGACTGTTCCTCGGCGCTGTCCGCTTTTTCCGGGCGCGTCCGACGAGCGCGCTCCGATGTCCGCGCAGAAGGCGTCGCACGAGGCCGCGGCAGGGGCGTGGGCCGGGCTGGTGGGCACCGTGCTCGGGTACCCGCTGGATGTGGTCAAGAGCCGCATGCAGACGGCGCACGCGGGGGTTCCCATCGCGTGCGCCACGAATCACGCGACGAGGCCCGGCAGAGCCACGTTCGTCGCCACGCTCGGGCGACTGGCGCGCGAAGAAGGGCTGCGGGGCGCGTACAAAGGGCTGGGTCCGCCGGTGTGCATGATGATGCTGATGAACTCGGTGAACTTCACCGCGTTCAACCGCGCGAAAGAGGCGCTCGGCGTGCGCGGGCCGGTCGGGTTCGGCGTGCGTCACGATCAAGACGCGTTCGGGACGGCGTTCATCGACTGGCGCGTCGTCGCGGCTGCCGCCGCTGTGGGTCCGCCGTGCGCGCTCATCGGCACGCCGTTCGAGCTCGTGAAGCTCCAGATGCAGATGGAAAACGTGAGGCACGGCGCCGGGAAAAACGGCGCCAAAAGCGAAACGCGAGGAGGCGCGTGGCGTTTCGCGCGCCGGCTGCACGCGCGATACGGCTGGCGCGTCTTCTACCTGGGTTTGGGCGTCAACGTCGCGCGCGAGTGTCTGTTCAACGCCATCTTCTTCACGACGTACGAACACACGCAATTCGGGTTCGTCCGCGCGTGCGCGGCGAGGGAAATACCGACCTCGACCGCGATCGCCACCGCGGGGGGGCTCGCGGGAGCCGCGGCGTGGCTGGGGAACCTCCCGCTGGACTGCGTCAAGAGCGGCGTGCAGGGCCAGGACCTGCGTCGGGGGGGCTTCGCGAATAACCGAGGCCGAATCGGATTCGCCGAGTCGGCGCGCGCGGTGGTGCGCGCGCGCGGCGTGTTTGGGTTCTTCAGCGGCGCCGCACCCTCCATCAGCAGGAGCTTCATCGTGAGCGGGTCGCGGTTCGTCGCGTTCGCGGGGGGCATGCGCTTTTTGGAGGACGACCGCGGTGTAAACGCGAACGCGAACGACGCCTAGGGACCGCGACGCGCGCGCGTGGCAAAGTACTTCGTCGTGTCACACAAAGCTGTTTTCTTTACGCTAAACTTTCGAACTTTCGAAAGTTCAGGCGGCCCCGTTTTCAAACTTTCTTGGACGATATGATGTCCGCGGCGCGGGGAGGGGCACTACCCCACGCGCTCGAAGTCCCACCGCCGCGCGTTTCCGCCCGCCCTCCCGGTTTACCCCGCGGACCTTATCGCCATGGAGCAGGCCATCCTGGACGCCTGCGGCGGCACCCCGCTCGAGGAAGTCGAGTCCCTGACGTTGGACTCGAAATGCAAAAGCGCGTCCGTGGTGGGCCTGGAGAAGTGCGTCAAGCTGGAGGAGCTGAGCGCGAACAACTGCGGGATCACGAGCCTGGAGGGGTTCCCCTCGCTCCAGTCGCTGACCAAGCTCGAGCTCAGCGATAACCGCATCTCCGGCGGGCTCGCCGCGCTCAAGAACCTCCCGAACCTCGTCGAGCTCTCCGTCGCTGGGAACGCCATCGGATCCGTGGATGAGCTGCAGGCGCTCAAGGACGCGCCGCTCGAGGTGCTCGACCTCGTCGGGTGCCCGTGCTCGGACGACTCGCAGGAGTACAGGGACAAGGTCTTCGGCATGTTCCCTTCGCTGCAGGCGCTCGACGGCAAGGACAAGGACGGCGAGGAGCTCGAGCTCGGCTCCGACGACGACGACGACGAAGAGGACTTTGACGAGGAAGAGAGCGACGACGACGAAGGCGA
>MDSV01087056.1_pt1 | contig 10034 bp, 10 predicted proteins | sample 810851 | NCBI WGS metagenome assembly MDSV01 (sample SAMN05326640, study PRJNA326480) | marine metagenome | isolation source: seawater | place: Atlantic Ocean: North East | collected 2012
ATTAATCCCACTACTACGACATCTGCTGTCGTGAACTTACTCATCATCCCTAACAAGACCGATTTTCCTACGCCGGATCCAGCGATTATTCCAATTCTTTGCCCTCGACCCACTGACACAAGGCTATTAATTGCTCTGACACCGACGTCCAGTGGTGTTTTTATTGACTCTTTTTGAAGAGGATTACTTTGATGACCCTTCAAGGGCCATTTTTCAAACATTTTTGGCAATGGCATCGCATCTAGAGGATTTCCTAATGCGTCAATCACTCTTCCAAGGAGGCCCTCACTTACTGAAATCTCTGACCCTTCATCAATTGTTGTCACTTCAGCACCAACTTTGATCTGTGATCCTGACTCATAAAGGGACAAAATATTTTTACCATTATTGAAACCAATTATTTCTGCAGTCACATACTTAGTTTGGGATACTTGTACTTTACAAAGTGTTCCAACATGAGCTGGGAACCCATCACATTGTATAATGTTACCGTCAAATTGACTTACTCGACCAGAAAAAGCGATTGGTCTATCATAATTAATTTGACTGATGTCAGTTAAAAGTTCGCTGAAAAAATCTTTCATTTTTCAGTACCAAGTTGGATTTCGTCGCTTTCAATGGTTTGGTCTAAGCTTTTTGGTTCTTCCAACTTTCCAGACACTTCTTCGTCAAGCGATCTTGGCTCATCAGATTCTTGGTTACTGTATAATTCACTTCTTTCTTTGACTATGTCTCTGATTAAGATTGAGCCAATCTCGATAATCACGTCTCCACTTATTAAGCCTTCGTCAGTTTTAAACTGAAACCCCAAGCTTTCGCTTTTATCATCAATAACTTGCTTTAAAGATTTAAAATCATTCGGACTTAGGAAAATACAGGGTGATTGAGTAATTTGTCCAATTGTCTCAATAAGGGTTTCAATTTTGGCAAAAAACTTTTCGGGTGACGCCTTAATTTCTGAGCCTGCTCTTTCGCTTGCCAAATTTAAAACTTGTACTGAAATTTCATCCCTCAGCTTGATAAAGTGTGATGCGTTTAGATCAAGTATTGACTTTCGCGCATTTTCAAGCGCAATTAAACTACTTTCGACCGTGTTTTTTTCCTCCAAGTCAGATGCAGCGCGGCCTTCGGCAAACCCTTTTTCATATGCTTCTTTTTCTCGTTCATCTTGGGCAAGGCGCTCTTCCTCTTTTTTCTTTTGTTCAATAAGTTTTAGGGTTTCTTCTTCATGATTCGCACTTTCAATTGACTCAGATTCAATCTTTTCCTTGGGCTCTCTCTCTAATTCTTCTTGATGATCCTGATCAAGGTTAGAAGCTTCGTTCGATTTAACATCTCGCTCCTTCGCTTCGGAAGCTATCTCCAGTAATGTCCTCTGTTGAAATCGAGGCTCTTTTTTATCTGTTAAAATATTGTCAACAGCCTTGTAAGAGGTTTTTGAAGCTTCAAGAAATCTAATAATTTCGGAGTTTTTCAATGGCCCATCTTGGACCCGTTCAACTTCCATATTTCAGCCCTCCATTACACATAATCGTCGCCACCTCTACCAGCAAGAACAATCGAACCTTCATCGGAGAGGCGTCTGGCCACATTAATAATTCTTTTCTGTGCGTCTTGAACTTCAGTGAGACGAACCGGTCCCAAGGCTTCCATTTCGTCTTGAATGTTTGCTGCCGCTCGAGTAGACATACAGGCAAATAATTTGTCAGCAAGGGCTTGTTCTGCTCCTTTTAACGAAAGCACCAGATCTTCAGTGTCTACACTTCTGAGTAGTGTCTGGAGTGACTTGTCATCAGCCATCATAAGATTTTCAAAAACAAACATATTATCTTGGATTGCCTGCATTAAACCTTTATCGGTCTTTGCAACAGTTTTTAAAATGAATTGCTCTGTATCTTGTTTAGTAAAATTCATAATCATTGCTGCTGCTTTTACGCCTCCTACCTGAGAGGCCCGTAGTGTCGTATTGGCAGCAAACTTTCTTTGCATTACTTCTTCTAATTCTTTAATTGCGTCAGGTTGGACAGTCTGCAATGTTGCAATTCTTTGAATAATTTCGGGTTGAAGATTGTCTGGAAGCATTGTCATTACGTCAGCGCCCAGAGCGGCGTCTAGATAAGAGATAATCAGGGCAATTATTTGTGGATGCTCGTCCACAATTAATTCTGAGATTGATCGGGCGTCCATCCAATCTAAGATTTCGATCGGCCGATCACTACTGGATGGAGTTATTCTACTCAAAACTGATTGTGCTTTTTCATCACCAAGCGCCTTTTGAAGAACATTTTTAATATAGTTTGCTGAGCCAAGACCAAGGCTCGTTTGTTCCTTCATCACTTTAAGGAAATCATCAAGAACTCTGTTTACGGTATCTTGATCAAGTCCCGCTACAGAGTACATTGCGGTACCTAAGTGTTGAACTTCTTTTGGAGACAGGTTTCGTAGTATTTCTGAAGCTTCATCTTCCCCCAAGAGCATCATTAGTATTGCTGACTTTTGGGTTCCTGACAACTTATCAAAAATTTCGTCTTTTTTTTCCTCTTCGGTTTGAACCGGTGCCTCAGCCATTTTTTACCTCTTAATGATATTCTTAATACTCTCTTATACTAAAGTTAAGCGTAATTTCAAAAATATGTTAACTCATATCTTCTTTCATCATTGACTTGAATACATTTGATGCTCTCCCTGCATCATCAGAAACAATCATTCTCATCACGGCTACCTTATCGTCATAAGAATTGGCTGTATCTAGCATTTCAGCGGAGATAGCTTGTTTTTTTGGCTTAAGCTTTGCTTTGATATCTTCCAGGCTTTCTCCTTCTTGTACCTCTACCTCGTCCAGATCAATCTCATCATCACCCATGTCAGTAATTACTTCGCCCGGTGCTCCAACTCCAATTGGAACTAGTACTCTGCTGAGCAGCGGTCTGATGACCCCAAGTGCAATTATTCCGAGGATCAAAATTGTAATTACTTGTTTTGCAAGATCCTTGATTAAGGGAATTTCGTGCCATTGTTTGGAAATCCCCTCAAGTGTTGAGACAAATGGTGCACTTTTAACAGTTAATGTATCTCCCCGCTCTGGATCCATACCGATGGCGTTATTAACAAGACTTTCCACCTGAGCTATCATTTCTGGCGATAAAGGTTGCGGTGTTTCGAGACCAGTTTCTGGGTCAATGGTTGTGCCGTCTCTAAGTAGCACGGATGCGTTAATTTTCGTTATCAAAGCGCTAGGTTTTAAAGTTGTAGAAATTCTTTTGCTCACCTCATAATTTTTAACTTCTGTGCTTGAACTTCGCCGCAATTGACCTTCATTTAAAGCAGCTCCAGGAGTTGTTTGCAATTGCGCTTGTGTGGGCGGAGTATTGGCTACTGCCCCAGGAACGCCCTTAGCCGGTACATCTGTTGATAGATCTTGAGAGCTTTGCTCACTTCTTATGGCCGTCCCATTTGGATCAACCACCTCCTCGGTTACTTCATTTCTTGTAAAATCTAAGTCAATATTTACTTGAGCAGTTACGTTCCCGGGACCAACCATCGGTGTTAATATCTGAACTATTCGACTTCGGTAGATACTTTCTAGCCTCATTCGATGTTGAAGATGATTGTCTGATAATTGACTATCTGGATCATCAACGGATTTAGACAGAAGATTCCCATTTTGGTCGATAACAGTTACATCGTCCTTTGACATGTTAGGAATAGAAGACGCAACCAAATGTATGATAGCTTGGACTTGTTGAGCGCCAAGTACTCTACCGTTTGCAAGTTGTACAAAAACAGAAGCAGTTGGAGGTTGTTGGTTCCTGGCAAATACTGACTTCTCAGGTATTGCTAAGTGAATTCTTGCCGACACTATAGTATCAATTTCGTTAACAGATTTTGCAAGTTCAATTTCTTGGCTTTGTTTAAGTCTCATTAGTTCTACTGATTTGCTTGAACCCATAGGAATTGAGTTTAATCCATCATAACCGTCGGGATTGGATGCAGGAAGACCTTGCGATGCTAAGCTTATTTTTGATCGGTGAAAATCATTAACTGGAACTGTGATCTCGCCAGTTGCTCCGTCAATGGCAGCGTCAACTCCAACATTTACTAATGCCTCTAAAACTTTGGACTTTTCTGAGTCAGGTAGAGATGCGTAAAGAGTCGTACGAGCTGGTTGTTGTAGATAAGCAAACACAATTAATCCTGCGATGATTGCCACAGAGGCTACTATGACGGGAAGAGCCCGTTGTACGCTAGGTTGCGAAGTGAATTTCATTGCATTTGAAAGAACATTACTACTCTGTTTAAGAAGGGATGTTCCAGCTCCAGCAGTTTCTTGGGCAATAATTTGATTTTGTGTAGTATCTACCATTTGATTTTCTCACTAGAAATTATGTAAATTTCATTAATTATACTGGCATATTCATTATATCTTTATATGCGCTGAGCAACTTATTACGTACCTGCAATGTTAATTGGAAACCGAGCGAAGAAACTTGCTGTTGTACCATTACCTTACTCAAGTCGGTCTCACGTCCTAATTCAAAATCCTTACTTATTTGGGCAGATTGGGATTGTGAATCAGCTACTGATTTTATTGCCGAGGAAATACGATCACCAAAAGCATTTGTCTCTTGAATACCAATTATTTTTTCAGCTTTCTCAATGTGAGAAGTGGTAGAATTGGGTAAATTTAATTTGAGTGATCCTATTTCGGTCATAATTTTTCCTTTCTATGCTGTCGCTACTTGTTTTAGTAAGGAGTTCTCCATTAATTCTTTAGTCGAGAATTGGTTTAATTTTAGATCTGTGATTATATCATTTGTTTCAATTGTTCTGTCTAAACATAGAACTAATGCTCTTTGGATTACATTTTCTAGTTCTCTTACATTTCCCGGCCAAGAGTGATTATAAAGTTCTTCAATTGCGTCGTCAGTGATCCAAGGTATTTCTTCAACTGAGTTACAATGTTTCGCAACCAGACTTGATAGTATTGGCACGATATCATTAGGCCGGCTTTCTAAATTAATTGAAGTTAGTGGAAAAACATTTAAGCGATAAAAGAGATCTTCACGAAATCGATTTTCTGCGATTTCAACTTCCATATTTCTATTTGTTGTAGCTATTACGCGTACATCAACTGGCAGGCTCTGTTGTGATCCAAGAGGAGTAACAAGCTTTTCTTGAAGGACCCGTAGTAATTTAGCCTGAAGTGATAAAGGCATTTCAGATATTTCGTCTAGCAAGAGTGTCCCGCTATCAGCAGCCCTAAATATTCCTTTATTTGCGGTTGAAGCTCCTGTAAAAGCTCCTTTTTCATGTCCGAATAGGATGGCCTCTAACATGTTTTCGGGAATGGCAGCACAATTAATACCAACAAATGGCCCAAGTTTACGACTTGACTTTTCATGTAAAAACCGAGAGAGAACCTCCTTTCCGGTACCCGTTGGTCCATTAACAAAAACTGTTACATCGGTTTTTGCAACCCGCTCAGCGATCTTTAATAGGTGATAAGACTTTTCATCACCGGCAATTGTTCCGTTTTTAGCAGAGGTCAAACATGCTAGTAACTGCAAACCATAGTTTTTTTGAGGCGGAAGGCTTTTTGAGTATTTGGGTATTGACAGTTTGACATATTTTCCTCCTAGAAGGCTCTCTATTTTAAACTTTTTCGCGTTCTCCTCAACAACAAAAATTTGCTTAGCTTTAACTTTTCTGGCAATTTCTAATAATTTTGGTTGTCCACCCACCTCATTTTGAAATACTTCAGAACATAGAAAATTTTCGCCTGTGAGGAGTTCTGGTTGCTCATTTGCTTTGGCACCAGTCGTACTAAACTCGACTAAACGGCTTTTAAGGATTTGTTCAAATACTGTAAAAGCTAGAAAATTGTTTGGTTCAATAATTACATCTGTCATAAATCAACCTCCAAAAGTTAATCTGGGAAAGGCAAAAAATAAGCCAAAAAAGAAATGCTGAATTTAAATATTTTAAGTTATTGAAATATATAGGTAAAAAAAGATAAATTTATTTTTTTTAAATACTATTGAAAAGTTTCAAAAAATTGACTCTACTCCACAATATGCTATCTTTATTCAAAAAATTGACACTGAGGAAAAGTTGAGCGATATAAATAAGCTTATTGTCGGCCAGTCAGCTGCTGCCAAGGAATTAAAGCGATTAATTCAGCTAGTTGCACCATCTTCAGCGACGGTACTAGTGCAAGGTGAAACTGGAACTGGAAAAGAACTTGTTGCACGAGCGATCCATGACGAGTCAAATCGTCGTGGAAAATTGATTGCTGTGAACTGTGCCGCTATTCCAAGTGATTTGCTAGAATCTGAACTCTTTGGTCATGAAAAAGGTGCATTCACTGGAGCGGTTAATTCAAGGCCTGGCAGGATCGAGCAAGCTAGTGATGGGACACTCTTTTTAGATGAAATAGGTGATATGCCTATCGCGCTGCAATCAAAGCTTTTGCGAGTTCTAGAATCTAAAAACGTGCAGCGCGTTGGAGGAAGTGGGGAGAAGAACGTTGATTTTCGGTTGGTTTGTGCCACGCACCAGAATCTTCAAGCGAAGATTGACAGCGGTGAGTTCAGATCGGATCTTTTCTTTCGAATAAATGTTTTTCCCATTGATGTTCCAAATCTTTCGGTTCGAGCAGTTGACATACCTTTGTTAGTGGAGGTGCTTACAAATCAAATGAACTTTTCCGAACTCAAATCCCGACCCACTTTTGATAAAACCGCAATTGATGCCTTATGTAAATATGATTGGCCTGGTAATATACGAGAATTAAAAAATGTTTTGGAACGAGCATCAGTTCTTTTTTATGGAAAAAATGTAAGTAGAGAAAATGTAAAGCAGAATTTAATTAAACTTAAGGCGCCCATTGAAGAGGAACAAGATGCTTTGTGGGAAGCATCCGGCGCATTAAGTCAAACTGAGGATTTATTTCAAGATAGTGACAGTCATCAATTGCCAACAGCCGAAAATTTTCGCTCTTGGTTTGAGTTTCACGATTTTATAGATATGCGGCGGCATTTGCGAGATATTGAGATAGTCTTAATTGAGGCTGCCTTGGATAAAACAAATGGGATGGTTGGAAACGCTGCCGATTTGCTTAAAATACGACGTACTACTTTAATTGAGAAAATTAAAAAGTTCGTTATTGAAAAACCTCTTAGTTAAAAGCGCTTCATTTAGCCATTCTGTAACTTCTTAGCATTCTAATTTTGTTACCAGTTACTTGTGTAAGTGCAGTCATTCGTTTCGTAATATCGGCTACCAGTTTTTGGTTTTGTTCAGCGGTATATTTTAAAATGGTTAGACTAGTTTCATCAGATACAAAGTCAGGATCTGTTGCCAAAGACTGTATCAATGCTCGTCTTTTAGTATCTAAAAATAGTAAGCGGGAAAAATCGTTATCCTGCGAAGCCTCGTTTATTTTTTTATTTAAATCAACTAGTAGTTCGACAGCATTAGCCATTAGATTTTTCCAAAGTGTTTACGGCTAGCCAAGTATTATAAATTTCTTTAATGGATAGTAGCGCTTCTGCGCTTCGATTTATCAACCCTGTTCGCATGTCTTTAATTATATGAACTCTCGCAAACTCATAAAGTCTGAATAAATCTCCAGCTATTGGACCTCCCTTTTCAAGGTCCAGAGAAGTTTGTAAAGTATAAATTATGGAAAGTGCTTTTGAGAATCCTCGAGATTTTTTTTCATTGTTGCCATGTTTATTATCAATATTTATTTGAAACATTTCTATCGATTTTACTAACTCCTCCATTACTACTAGCAATACTGAGTTTGCGTCAGCATCCTTGGTAAGGGTCATTTTCTCTGTATTTTGATAGGCGTTAAGCGCGTTTCTCATTTTTTATACTCGTTCATAGAATTACTTGATTTTTTTACCTTTTACTTGTACCAATAAATTATGGTTACGATATCTCCCGCAAGCGGACCCAATTTTAATTCTAATCGCTCTGCTGATATGCGCAGGGAGGATCCTCGTTTTGTAACTGATCATAGTTTAGCAACATCCATGCCATCTGGTAGGCAAACTGCAGTGGGAGTTGCGCATGTTGGTTCGAACAAGGCTACCGCAGGCGAATACGAGATGTGGAAAAGGTCGAGAATATTTAATCCTAAGCAAGCGAGTGTTGCCATAACATCTGAAAATTTTTTGAAAGCTCGAGCAGGTTTGGAGCCTTTGTATATGCATAACATAGCGGCAACAAAATTAGCTCTTATGTCGGTAATGGACAAAGAAAAGCCACGGTATAGTGAAAAAGTTAATATTTTGGCCTAATCGTCAAGAAAAGTATCCAGTATAGAGGTTTTTTGAATTAAAAGCTTTCCAAACCAATCTAAATTCTGTTCTTGAGCTATGTTCCAACCTGATGGTGCCGACGGATTCGCTTTTGACCTCAGACCAAACACCATAGCTCGAAATAATTTCGTACATTTTTCGGCAGAATATTCTTGGGTTTTAGTTGGGTCAAATGCTGAACCAAACATACTTTTGATTTTCCGAGGTTTTCTTGTTGCTTCAAATTTTAAACGATTGAAAATATAGTCATTTAGCAACGGCACGGCAGAATCGCCAGCATCAATTTCAGACAAGAATAACAAAAGTTCTTGAGCAGAAAGTGAAATAAGTTCTGCTTCAATTTGGGAGTATTTTCTATTTAATTCGGTAACATATTTTTTTGCACAGCTTTCGATCGAAGTGTCTTCGGATAAGAACTCTACTGCAGTATTTGCACTACAAATACTAAATACCCATTCTGGACAAAAATTTGACACTCGACATACTCCAACAGACATTATTTAGTAATATGGGCTAATTAATACCTTAAATTATTTTGATTTAAAAGTGTTTAAGTTAAAAAATCTGTTGCTCGTGCTCTTTAACTAATAAAATCTTTGAGGTCCAAGCCGGAAATGACTTTAGAGAATTTTCTCTTGCTCGTTAAGATATTATTTGAACCAATTAATGCTATATAAAATTGAAGTTATGTCGTTTAATAATCATCTAGTTTTCAATTTTATCCATTTGTTCACTTAATGGAACGGGAAGAAAAGTGGGCTATAAAAATCCTTTGGTATAATAATTGCTTATCATTAAACCAAAATATGTAAAGTTTATCGGGAAAAAGCTTAAAAATGGCTATAGATTATTTAAGCGCTTTAAATACCAAAGGCTCGGGCCTAAATATAACCCAAATTGTTGACAGTTTGGTTGAAGCAGATGTTGCACCGAAGAAAGATTCCCTGAACAAACAAATTGAAGAAAAAAATACCCAAATTTCGGCTCTTGCTGAGGTGGTAGCAGATCTTGGAAGTTTGAAGGCAGATGTCACTTCGTTAGCCAACACTACTCAGTTAGCTCCCACTAGCGCTAGTACAACTTCCCTCACGATCGCAGTCTCTGACTCTGCTATTGCTCAAGAGTTTGCTTCTGATATTACTGTTCAAGCACTAGCAACGGCTCAAACTTTAAATTTTGCAAATGGACAATCGTACATTGATCACAATGGAATAAGTCAAACTCAATCAAGCAATTTTTCTTCACCTAGTGCGACTATTGGGAGTGGAACAATAAATGTACAAATTGGTTCTTGGGATAGTGATTATGATTCCTTCACCGAAACGGCCACTACGGCTTTAAGTGTCAGTGATGGAACAACTTTAACTGCGTTTGCAGCTCAATTAGACGCTGTAACTGGAGTTAGTGCATCGGTTTTAAATGTTGGGGATGGAAGTTATTCATTAGTCGTAAAATCAGAGCTCGGCGCTGCAAATGCGATAAACTTTGATGTTTCTGCAGGTTTTGGAAGTGCGTCTGATCCAAAGACATCATTAAATTTTTTTGATACCGAGACGTCAGGTATTGGGACTATCGGTGGTGGAAACACCCGCCATATGACTAAAGCAGAGGATGCTCATTTAACCGTAGACGGTGTTTCGATTTACAGAAACACAAATGTCATCACTGACGTATTCGACGGGTATACAATTTCTCCAAAGGTGA
>MDSV01238928.1_pt1 | contig 10034 bp, 10 predicted proteins | sample 810851 | NCBI WGS metagenome assembly MDSV01 (sample SAMN05326640, study PRJNA326480) | marine metagenome | isolation source: seawater | place: Atlantic Ocean: North East | collected 2012
TTATCATGGATATTACTAGTTTACACAGGCGCAAGTGTGGCAAGAGTATTTTTTATTACATCTGCAACTTTTGGTGCTATGAGCATCTATGGATATACAACTAAAAGAGATTTAACTAAATTAGGATCTTTTCTAATGATGGGACTGATCGGAATTATTATAGCATCCGTAGTTAACATATTCATGAAATCAACAATGATGTATTTTGTTATTTCAATTCTTGGTGTTTTAATTTTTGTTGGTCTTACAGCGTATGACACACAAAAAATTAAAAACATGTATTTAGTTAGTGACTCTGGAGAAATAATGGGAAAAAAAGCTGTAATGGGTGCACTAACACTTTACCTAGACTTTATAAATTTATTTATTATGCTCTTAAGATTATTTGGTCAAAGAAGATAATTTTTAAGATTTATATTATTTTTTAAGTTTTTTCCAATTAGTATTTTTAAGCAAAACTTCTAGATCAAAAGAATTTTTTAAAACTTTAGCGTTAGAATCTGTAATTAAGTATTTTAAATTTCTATTACTAGGTTTAAAATTTTTACAGATTTTATACAAAGCATTTTCTGTTGCATTTTTAAAAACACTAAAACCAACTTGTTTACTAGAGATACTTAATCCATAATCTTTCCAATCACCAGAGGATACCATTTGAGCATATAAATTTAATATTGTTTTAAGTTCGTGTTTATTGAAAAATAAATCTATTTTTTGTTTTGGATTATTAACTACCAATTTTAAATGTTTCATTATTTTTCTTTCTTATATTTATTAATTAATGGAATCTGACTACCAGCAAATATAAAACTGATTGGGAGCAATCCCCATACTTTAAAATTTACCCAAAAAGCTTCTGATTGCGTTCTCCACACCGCTTCGTTAAGAATTGCAATTAAAATAAAAAAAATTATCCACCGATTATTAAGTTTATTCCACCCCTCATCTTCTAAATCCATTGAAGCCTGAAAAAATTTTTTTAGTAAAGGTTTATCTGTAAAATATTTTCCAAAAAATAAAACCCCAGCAAAAAGTATATTTATTATTGTCGGCTTCATATAAAAAAAAATTTTATTATCAAAATATAATGTGAGTCCTCCAAAAAGAGTTATTAATACACCTCCAGTTAAAGGAACAACGGGAATTCGTTTTTCGAGATAATAAATAACTATTAATGATAATAATGTCGCAACAATAAAAGGTGGTATTGCAACTCTTAAATCATTTTCATTATTAAAATATATAATAAAGAAAATAAGTAGAGGTCCGAAATCAGCTGAAATTTTAATTATGGGTCTAAACATGGGAAAATGTTAACACATGCGATAACAAAGGTATATTTTTCTATTGATTTTTTTCAAAATATAAATATCTTAAACAAATCAATGGCAGAAATCACAGCTAAATTTTCAATTGGAGATGTCGTAAAGCATAAACACTTCGACTTTCGTGGTGTAATATATGACGTAGATTTCGAATTTAATAATTCAGAAGAGTGGTACGAGTCAATTCCTAAAGATGTAAGACCAAAAAAAGATCAGCCTTTTTACCATTTATTGGCAGAAAATAATGAGATCACTTATGAGGCTTACGTTTCAGAACAAAATCTTATGACTGATGATTCGGATGAACCAATTAAGCACCCTTTAATAGAAGAAATTTTTACAGGTAAAAAAGGGTCTGGCTATTTCAAATTATCAAACTAATTTAAGACTTTTGCCTCAAATTGAACAATATTATTTCAAAAGTCTGACATATAATGCTTATAAACAGTAATTAATGCCTAATTAGGATTACTTAAAGCAATCCCCATCTCCCTCTTTAATCTTTCTAATTAGGCATTTTTTCAGTTTTATCCTATAATTTTATAAAATAACAAAATCTATTTATTTTTAGTAATTAAGGTTATAGATTCATTTTATGAAAAAAATATTATTAAATGCAATAATTATATTTATAAGTTTTTCATATTTTAATTTCGCATACAGCGAAGATAAAAAAGAAACTGAAATAAATTTGTTTTCTGGAGTCTTTGATTTTAGTGATCATAATCAAAAAGGGAATATTTTGGGAATACAACACCAAAATGATGATTTATTTCGAAACAGTTTTTTAGGACGATTATCACCTATTACCGGAGGCTGGATAACTGACAATGGTTCTTCGTATATCTATACCGGAGCCCAAGCTGAATATGATTTAGGTTTTGTTACAGTAACACCTAGCTTTGCTCCAGGGTATTATAGAGCTGGTGGAGCGAAAGACTTAGGTTCACCATTAGAATTTAAAACTGAAGTACAGATGTCATTAAACTTAACCGAAAGCACAGAGTTTGGAATGTCCTACAATCATATATCTAATGCACAACTTGGAGACAAGAATCCTGGTGCAAATAGTTATATGATAAATTTTCTAAAACAATTTTAACTGAAATTAAAGAAAGTAAAACCTAATATAAAAAAGATTAATAATGAATCTTAAAGATTGTCATAACTATGAAGATTTTAGAAAGTTAGCAAAGAAAAAATTACCTTCGCCAATTTTTCATTATATAGATGGAGGTTCTGATGATGAGATTACACTAAAAAGGAATACAAACTCGTTTAACAAATGTGATTTGGTTCCAAATGTTTTAGCTAATACTGATAAAATTGATTTATCAACTACAGTTCTTGGGCAAAAAATAGATTTTCCACTTTTTCTTTCACCCACTTCCATGAATCGTCTTTATCATCATCATGGAGAACGTGGTTCCGCAAAAGCTGCTAAAAAAATGGGTACAATATTTGGTACCTCAACAATGGCAACTACTAGTATCGAAGAAATTGGTCAATTAAGTGATGCTCCTAAATTATTTCAACTTTACATTCATAAAGACAAAGGATTGACGGATAATTTAATTGAAAGATGTAAAAAATCAGGCTTTAATAGCATGTGTTTAACTGTTGATACAGTTGTGGCTGGAAATAGAGAACGGGACCGTAGAACAGGATTTAGTACTCCACCCAAGTTAACTCTAAGAAGTTTACTAAGTTTTGCATTTCATCCATATTGGACTTTTAATCATTTCTTTAGTAAAAAATTTCAACTATCTAATATTATTCATATGACTGAAAAAGGAAGTAGTATAGAAAAATCGGTTATTGATTATATTAACGAACAATTTGATCCAGGAATGAATTGGAAGGATGCAGAGTATTGTGTAAAAAAATGGGGAGGACCTTTCGCTCTTAAAGGAGTCATGTCAGTTGAGGATGCAAAAAAAGCAATTGATATTGGTTGTACTGCAATAATGATATCAAATCATGGAGGTAGGCAACTGGATGGATCTCGTGCTCCATTTGATCAACTTGAGGAAATTGTAGATGCTGTAGGAGATAAAATAGAAGTTATTTTAGATGGAGGAGTAAGAAGAGGAACACATGTATTAAAAGCATTAGCACTTGGAGCAAAGGCATGCAGCTTTGGAAAAGGTTATTTGTTTGCCTTAGCTGCTGGTGGACAAAAAGGAGTTGAAGAAATATTAGAAAAAATGAAATCAGAAATTAAACGTGACATGATATTAATGGGATGCAAAAATGTTAGCGAATTAACTAAAAATAAAATAAGATATAGATAGTGGTTTAAAAATGAAATTAGCAAAAAATTTGGAAAGATTAGGTACCGAAACTGCATTTAAAATATTAGCTGAAGCTAAAAAACTTGAAGCTACTGGACGAGAAATAATTCATTTAGGTTTAGGTCAACCTGATTTTAAAACACCAAAGCATATTGTAGATGCAGCAAAGAAAGCTTTAGATGATGGACATCACGGATATGTTTTATCCAATGGTATTTTGGAATGTAGACAGGCTGTAACTAGAAAAATAAAAAAACTTTATAATAAGGAAATTGATCCAGAAAGGGTATTAATAATGCCAGGTGGAAAGCCAACAATGTATTATGCAATATCATGTTTTGGCGAAAAGGGAGTTGAAATAATTCATCCCACACCTGGATTTCCAATTTACGAGTCAATGATTAATTATACAGGATCTACTGCTGTTCCTTATGATCTTACTAAAGACAAAGATTTAAAATTTGATGCAGAAAAAATTTTATCCCTGATTACAGAAAAAACAAGATTACTAATTATAATAAATCCCAACAATCCTACAGGAAGTTTTGTAGAAAAAGCTACGATTGATAAATTAGCTGAAGGACTTAAAAAATACCCACAAGTGGCAATTCTAAGTGATGAAATTTATAGTAGACAAATTTTTGATGGTAAAAAAATGCCAACATTCTTTAATTATCCTGAACTTCAGAACAGATTAATAGTATTAGATGGGTGGAGCAAAGCTTATGCTATGACTGGTTGGAGAATGGGATGGAGTGTTTGGCCAGAAAAATTAATTCCCCACGTAAATAAACTTCTTATTAATAGTGTATCATGTGTAAATGCTCCCTCACAATTTGCTGGAATTGCAGCATTAGATGGCCCAGATGACTCAATTCATTTAATGATGCAGAAATTTGATGAAAGAAGAAAGTTAATTCACGAAGGACTCAATGAATTACCAGGCATAGAATGTAGTTTACCTGGTGGAGCTTTTTATGCATTTCCTAAAGTTAAAGGAACAGGTATGAGCGGAGAAGAATTTGCCAAAAAATGCTTACATGAAGCAGGTGTTGCAATAGTTCCCGGAACTTCATTTGGAAAAACATCAGGAGATTATGTCAGATTCAGTTTTGCAGCATCAAAAGAGGATATATCAAAAGCTATTGAAAAAGTAGGCAAAATGCTACGATAAGCTCCATTTACTTTTTTTGACCACTAAGCATTTTGGTTGTAATATATTTTTATGAACAACTTAGTCATGCCAAAAATTGATCGCAAACTACTTGGTAGAAAATCTTTGGTTGTTAAAGAACTTCAAAAAATTATTAAAGAGGAAAATATTCTATCCCATGAAGATGAAACTCGACCTTTCGAAACTGATGGATTGTCAGCATATAAACAAAAACCATTTCTAGTAGTTTTTCCAGAAAATACTTTAGAAGTTAGCAAAATACTTTCATATTGTAATAAAAATAGAATCAAAGTTGTTCCTCGAGGATCAGGTACAGGTCTATCAGGTGGTGCTTTACCCATGGCAGATAGTATTCTTTTATGCCTTGGTAAGTTTAATAAAATTCTTGACGTAGACTATAAAAATAAATGTGTAACAGCTCAACCGGGAGTAACTAATTTATCAATAACTCACGCTGTTCAAAATAAAGGTTTTTATTATGCTCCAGATCCATCAAGTCAAATTGCTTGTTCTATTGGTGGAAATGTTGCAGAAAATTCAGGTGGCGTGCACTCACTAAAATATGGAACAACAACAAATAATATTTTAGGAGCAGAAGTTGTTTTTATGGATGGAACAATTTGTAGACTAGGAGGTAAAACTTATGACTCGGAAGGATATGATTTACTGGGTTTGATTACTGGTTCAGAAGGTTTGTTGTGTGTAATTACAGAGGTTACAGTTAAAATTCTTAAAAAACCAAATACAATTAGAGCTGCATTGCTTGGATTTTCAAGCATTGAAAATGCGGGAAGATGTGTATCAAATATTATTGCTAGCGGTATTATCCCTGCAGGAATGGAAATGATGGATAAAGCTTTGGTGCATGCAACAGATAATTTTGTTAAAGCTGGTTACCCTAGAGATGCAGAGGCAATGATTATTGTGGAATTGGATGGCATTAGAAGTGAAGTAGATGAATTAATTGAAAGAGTTAGTTTGATTGCTAAAAAAAATAAATCTACAAGTATAAAGATTAGTAAAAATGAAAATCAAAGACTGAAATTTTGGGCTGGTCGTAAAGCAGCATTTCCTGCTTGTGGAGATATGGCTCCAGACTATTATTGTATGGACGGAACTATTCCAAGAGGAAAGCTAGCTGAGGTATTAAAAGAAATTGGAAAACTATCTAAAAAATATAATTTGCCAGTAGCAAATGCTTTTCATGCAGGTGATGGCAATCTTCATCCTTTAATTATGTATGATGCAAATGAAAAAAATTCATTAGAAAAAACTGAAAAATTTGGAGCAGAAATATTAAAATATTGTGTCAAAGTTGGTGGAGTGTTGACTGGTGAACATGGTGTTGGTGTTGAAAAAAGGGAACTAATGTGTGAAATGTTTAACAATAATGATATTCAACAACAAATTAAGATAAAAAAAGCTTTGGACCCTGTCTCCTTATTAAATCCAGGAAAAGTTTACCCAATACTAAGAAAATGTGCAGAAGAAGGGAGAGTTCATGTCCATAGAGGAAAAACAAAGTTTCCCGACATCCCAAGATTTTGATTCTATCGAATATCCTAAAAGTGAAAAAGAAGCATCAAGCTTTATAAAAAAATTTTATAAATCAAATACACCTTTAGAGATAATTGGATCAGGGTCCAAAAGGAAAATTGGAAGACAAATACAATGTGCAAAAACATTAAGTTTATCAAAACTTACTGGGATAATAGAATACTTACCCGAAGAGCTTTTTATTAAAGTCAAAGCTGGTACGCCAATAAAACTTATAGAAGAAAAATTAAAAGAAAATCAACAACAGTTAGCATTTGAACCAATAGATTTTGGGCAATTTTTAAATTCAAAAACAGATTACGGAACTGCTGCAGGTCAGGTTTCTTGTAATATTTCAGGTTCACGTCGGTTTAAAGCCGGTAGTGTTAGAGATCATATTTTAGGTTTTAGAGGCATAAATGGCAGAGGTGAAATTATCAAGTCAGGTGGAAATGTTGTAAAAAATGTTACTGGGTATGATTTAAGTAAGTTAGTATGTGGATCTTATGGAACTCTAGTTACACTAACAGAAATTACATTTAAAGTTTTACCAGAACCGGAAGAAAGCAAAACATTAATTATACACAATCAAAAAACAGAAAATGCTCTACATTTTTTAGATTTATCCATCTCCTCTTCAAGCGATATATCAGGGGCAGTCTTTTTTCCAAATGAACTAGAAATTACTGGTTGCAAAACTAATTTAGAAGATACATTTAAATTGAATGATCTAAAGCACGAAGGATCAATTACAGCTATTAGGGTCGAAGGATCAAAAAATTCAATTGAACCAAGAATTGAAAATTTAATTAAAGAACTTAATATTTTAAATTTAAGCATTTCAATTTTAGAAAAAAATCAATCTGAAATTTTTTGGCATAAAGTTAAAACTTTAGAATTTTTTTCAAGTTCAAAAAATAGTATTATTAGAATAGTTTTGCCACCATCCGAGACTGCTAAGTTAATTTACCAGTTTTCAAATAGATTTAAATACTATTTAGATTGGGGTGGAGCTTTAATATGGATAGAGGCTTTTGAATTATCAGAGGAAATGTTTGAATCTATAAGAAAAAAAGTAGTAAGACTGGGTGGATATGTTACTATGATTAAAAATTCTAATTATCTTCCCTATGTTGAAGATATATTTACTGTGAGCAAAGAACGCTTTAATATTTCTCAAAGTATCAAAAAAAGTTTCGATCCAAAAAGAATACTTAATCCAGGTAAAATGTATACAGGAATATAGATGCAAACTCATTTTTCAAAAGATCAATTAAAAGATAAAGATAATAAATCAAGTGAAAAAATTTTTAGAAAATGTGTTCATTGCGGTTTTTGTAACGCTACATGTCCAACTTATAATTTATTAGGTGATGAGTTAGATGGGCCTAGAGGTAGGATATATTTGATTAAGGATATGATAGAAAACAATAAACCTGCAAATGAAAAAATTGTAAAACATATAGATAGATGCCTTTCATGTTATAGTTGCATGACTACCTGTCCATCAGGTGTAAATTATATGCATTTAATTGATCATGGTAGAAATTATATTGAAAAAACTTATAAAAGATCTTTTGGTGATAGAATTATCAGAAATTTTCTGTCTTCAGTTATACCTTACCCGACACGTTTTAGAGTTGTAGGATTTTTAACTTTATTATTAAAACCAATTAGTTTTATTCTCCCAAAAAAAATTAGAAATATGATACGTATGATGCCAACAACTTTTCCTAAAAAAAAATTCCCTTCAATGCGATTATATTCAGCCACTAAAAGAAAAAAAGCAGTTGCTAGAGTAGCATTACTAACAGGATGTGTTCAGAAAGTTATTTCACCTCAAATTAATGAATCGACTATTAGATTATTAAATAGACATGGAGTCGATGTGATAGATATTAAAAATATAAATTGTTGCGGATCAATCAATCATCATTTAGGAAAATCAGATTTAGCCAAAGAAACTTTTAAGAAAAATATTAAAATTTGGTATGATGAATATTTAGAAAATGGATTGGATGCCATTATTTCTAACACTTCTGGCTGCGGAACAACTCTAAAGGATTATAGTTATATTTTTAGAGATGATAATAATTTAAAGAAAAAAGCAAAAAAAATTTCAGAACTAACAAAAGATATATCAGAATATTTAAACGAAAATGTTAAACTTAATTTTATCAATAATCAGTATAATAAAAAAAAGCATAAAATAGCATATCATTCACCTTGTTCAATGCAACATGGCCAGAGAGTTCATGACATTCCTATAAATTTAATTAAAAGAACGGGTAATAATGTTCTTGATATACCCGAAGGTCATCTTTGCTGTGGTTCAGCGGGAACTTATAATTTACTTCAAGTTGAAATTGCAAATAATTTATTAAAAAATAAAATATCAAATATAAATAAAATTAAACCTGACTTTATTGCTTCAGGAAATATTGGTTGTATTAAGCAAATCGCAAATGGTACAAAAATTCCAATTTTACATACTGTTGAGCTAATTGATTGGTATACCGGAGGACCTAAACCAGAAATTTTAAAACATTTATGAAAAAAATATTAATTACAAGAAAATTGATTAAATCTAGTGAAGAATTAGCTTTAAAAATATTTGATGCTAAATTAAATAAGAAAGATCAACTTATGAATAAAGATTTATTATTAAAGGAAAGTCACGGATGTGATGGTATACTATCCTCGCTCACCGAAAAATTTGATAGTGATGTTATTTTTAAACTTCCAGAAACAATTAAAATTATTTCAAATTTTGCAGTTGGTTTTGGAAATATAGATATTGATGCAGCAAAAAAAAGAAATATTATTGTTACAAATACCCCAGATGTTTTAACTGACGCAACAGCAGAAATAGGAATGCTTATACTTTTAGGTGCAGCCAGAAGAGCTAAAGAAGGAATCGAATGGGCAAACAAAAAAAATTGGAAATGGTCTGCGGATTTTTTAATGGGAAAACAACTTACTGGGGCTCGGTTGGGTATTTTAGGAATGGGTAGAATAGGTAGAGCTATTGCAGATAGAGCCAGATCTTTCGGAATGAAAATTCATTATTATAATAGATCTAGATTAAATAAAACTTTAGAAAAAGATGCTATTTACCATCAATCTTTAAAAAGTCTTTTATCAGTTTCAGATTTTTTTTCTATTAATTGCCCAGCAACAAAAGATACTAAGCATATTATAAATAAAGAAAATTTAAAATATTTTCCTGATGGAGCAATAATTTCAAATAGTGCCAGAGGAGATATGATTGATGATGATGCAATGGTAAGTGCATTAAAAAGTGGAAAAATTTATTCTTTAGGTTTAGATGTTTATAACGGTGAACCAAATATTAATCCTGAATATTTAAATTTACCTAATGTGTTTGTGCTTCCTCATTTAGGAAGTGCTACTATTGCTACTCGTACTGCTATGGGAAATCTTGCAGTATCCAATCTTCAAGAATTTTTTAAAACAGGAAAGTGCAAAAATAAAGTTAATTAGATTCAATTAATAATTGAATTTTTTTTTTTTCCTTATTTTAATGCATATTTTTTTTTAATTTACATAAAATTAAGAAAGACTCTAAAATGTTTATGTGGTCTAATTTGTTCAAGTTAATTAACTAAAAGATAAATAGGAGGGAAACTAATGTCAAAAAAAGATAAAACGTTAAAAGGAATTAAAACTCCTTCAAGACGTAAA
>MDSV01206761.1_pt1 | contig 10033 bp, 8 predicted proteins | sample 810851 | NCBI WGS metagenome assembly MDSV01 (sample SAMN05326640, study PRJNA326480) | marine metagenome | isolation source: seawater | place: Atlantic Ocean: North East | collected 2012
CAATATGGAGGTAAAACAAATGGTTGCTGGTATGGCTTTACATTATTTAAATGATGTAAAAGCTCAGGTTGCTTCTGGTGCAGACCAATCTACAATAAATCATAGTATGTCAGAAGCACTAGCATTTATCTTTGGTATTCAATTTATAACTGATTCACCTGATATGTCGCCATCAGATGTGATGGCACTAGTGAGTCAAATAGAGCCAGATGTTGCAGGCTTTACAATGAGTGTTCAATCTGTTAATGCTGTTATTGACCAAGTGGCTGCTGCTGCTGGGTTGACAGATAAAAAAGATGATTTTTAAAAATTTTTTTTAATTATTTAGTTAATTTTTGTTTCAAGATCAAACACCTATAATTATAGGTGTTTGATTATTAAATATAATGTTTATGAAATATAAATCATATGTAATAAGTTTTAGTCTCTTATTAATATTTTTATTTTGTGTGAGCTGTTCCAAAAGAGGATGTACTGACCCAAATGCTTTAAATTATAGTTTAGAAGCCACAAAAGACGATAATAGTTGCGAGTATCAAGATTTTGATAAACACAATTTATTAATCAATTTGGCAGATAACTATATAATCCCATCTCTTAACAATTTCAAAGACAAAATAGTCGCCCTTGATAATCAAGTTGATGAATTTAATTTAAATACTAATAATAACAATTTAAATAACCTCAAAGCTACATGGGAAGAAGCACTTCTTTCTTGGCAGGACGCAGCATTTCTAGATTTTGGTCCATCTGAATATATTTTATTAAGATCCCAAACGAATACTTACCCTGTAGATACAACAGAACTTAAAACTACAATTTCAGATGGTTCATGGAACTTACAGTTTTCAAATTACAATGACTCAAAAGGATTACAAGCCTTGGATTATATGTTATTTATGCCAGGATGTTCAGAAAGTGAACTAATTGGATATTTTCTAACTAATATTAATTCAAAAAATTATTTAAAATCAATAACTGTCGACTTACTTTCCAATATTACTTATGTATGCGATGAATGGAGTCTGTACAGAGATAATTTTGTGAATGATTTTGAAACTTCTTCATCTGGTTATTCAAGCAATTCTCAGGGAAGTTCAATAAGTAATATTATAAATGCTTTGTGTTTACATTATGAGTTTTATGTTAGAAGAGGAAAAGTTGGCCTACCACTTGGTGTTTTTAATGGGTTTACTCAACAAGAACTACCTCATTTAGTAGAATCCTATTTTTCTGGTAAATCCGTGCAAAATTTGAATAGATCTGTTTATTCTATAAATAAGTTTCTTATTGGTGCAGGATATAGTTCCAATGATAACGGATTAGGATTAGATGATTACATGAATTTTGTAAATGCTGAAAATAATTCTGATCAGCTATCTGATATTATAGATAATCAAATCACTAATATTTTAGAAAAAGTAAATAACTTACCTGGTACTTTAGGAAACGACATTATATATAATAAACCAATGGTTCAAGAAACATATCAAGAATTACAAAAATTAGTCCCACTTATAAAAGTAGACATGACATCAGCTCTTGGAGTTCTCATTACTTACCAAGACAATGATGGGGATTAAAAAATGGACTAAACATCTAGTATACAACCAAGTTCCAATTTATCCATTAATTATCTATCGCATAGTTTTTGGACTAATGATGTTTTTTAGTACGTGTAGATTTGTAATAAAAGGATGGATACATGATTTATATTTAACTCCAAAATATTTTTTTACTTACCTATGGTTTGATTGGGTAAACCCAATAAGTGAAGATTTTATCTACATTGCATTTATCATTTTAATTATATGTTCCTTACTAATCACATTTGGTTTATTATACAGAGCATCAGCAATTATATTCTTTTTACTTTTTACTTATATAGAACTAATAGATAAGACTAACTATTTAAATCATTACTACTTTATTTCCTTAATAAGTTTTATAATTATATTTCTACCAGCCAATAAATTATTTTCACTAGACATAAAATTTAATTTTGTAAAAAAAAAAACAACAATCAGTGCCTGGAAAATTAACATTATCAAATTCCAAATTGGAATAGTATATTTTTTTGCAGGTATAGCTAAAATAAATTATCATTGGTTATTTGAAGCGCAGCCATTAACAAATTGGTTAAAACACCAATCTGACTTTCCATTAATAGGGAATTTGCTCACTTATGACATTACAGCTTTCTTATTTAGTTGGTTTGGAGCATTGTTTGATCTTAGTATATTCTTTATCCTAATTTCAAAAAAATGGAGGGTATTTGGTTATTTTCTCGTTGTTATCTTTCATGTTATGACATCAATAATGTTTCCTATAGGAGTTTTTCCTTTAGTTATGATTGCAAGTACTCTGATATTCTTTAGTGATCAACTTCATATTTCCATCCTAAAATTTTTAAGCAAAAAAAATGAAAGTCTTGAATTAACGATTATCCAAAATTCTGAATTAGAAGAAAATAATCAGATTTTAAAAGTTTTATTTATAGCTTTTTTTGTGTTACAATTACTATTACCCTTAAGGTATTTACTATATCCTGGAAAACTATTTTGGACAGAACAAGGTTATAGATTCAGTTGGAGAGTAATGCTGATTGAAAAAGCAGGATACGCTCAATTTTTTATTCATGAGCCTAAAATGGATAGAAAAATGCTTATTGACAATAAAAAATATTTAACTGCACAACAAGAAAAAATGATGGCAACACAACCAGATATGATTCTTCAGTTTGCTCATTTTATTAGTTCAGAATTTAAAGATTCTACAATTATTGAAACTAATGGTGAAATTATTTGTATGGGTGAAAAACCTAAAGTGACAGCCCAAGTGAAGGTAAGTCTATTTAATAAAGGAAGTAAAGATTTTGTTAATTCAAATATCGACTTAAGTAAAGAGGAAAGAGGATTGAAAAATAAAGAATGGATTTTACCTTATGAAGACTAAATTAACTTTTCTTTTTATCCTTATATGTAGTTGTATATTTTCACAAAAAGGTAAAATTTCTGGCTTTATATATGACAAGGAAAAAAATATAATTCCAAATGCAACAATTTACTTTGATTCAATTGAAAAAATTATTTACAGTAATACTGAGGGATTTTACAACTCTCCTAAAATTAAATTTGGAAAATATACTGTTCATTACTATATGTTTGGATATGAGAAAAAAATAGTTGATATAACCATAGATTCTATTCAAAATAAAATTCAAAATATATATTTAAATCAGCTGAATTATGAATTAGAAGAGTATGAATTTACAGATGAAAAAGAATTTAACATTCGAAAATTAAGAGCAATAGAAGGGGTAATGATTACTCAAGGAAAAAAAACTGAAGCAATTAATTTGGCTAAAACCAACGCCAACAAAGCTGTTAATTTAAGCAGACAGATTTATGCTAAAATACCAGGACTGAATATTTGGGAAAGTGATGGTGCTGGATTACAATTAGGATTAGGTGGAAGAGGACTAAATCCTAATAGAAATTCCAATTTTAATACGAGACAAAATGGATACGATATAAGTGCAGATGCCTTAGGATATCCCGAAAGCTACTATAGTCCACCAAGTGAAGCCATAGAAGAAATTCAATTTATCAGAGGAGCTGCATCTTTACAATTTGGTCCTCAATTTGGAGGACTGATCAATTTTAAATTGAAAGATGGAAATCCTAATAAAAAAATAGAAACTACACTACGACACTCAGTAGGTTCCTTCCAATTAAAAAATACTTTTCTGAGCGTTGGAGGAAAAAATAAAAATTGGACCTACTATGGTTATGGAAACTATAAATTGGGTAACGATTGGCGTGAAAATTCCAACTTCAATTTAAAAAATGGTTATATAAAATTAACTAACCAATTTAATGATAATGGTAATATTAGCTTAGAATTTACCAAAATGAATTATCTAGCTAAACAGCCTGGTGGATTAACAGATCTTCTATTTGAAATAAATTCTGACACTTCACTTAGAACCAGAAACTGGTTTAAAGTAGACTGGAATTTAGCAGCCATAAATTTAAATTATGAATTTAGTTCATCTACTAAAATTAATTCAAGAACATTTGGATTAATCGCATCTAGAAAATCACTCGGATATTTAGACCAAATAAATAGAGCAGATCCAATGTTGGAAAGGAATCTAATTTCTGGTCAATTTAAAAATATTGGCAATGAAACAAGACTTATTCACCTTTACGAGAGAAGGAATTTACCATGGGCATTTTTAATTGGTACTAGAATATACAAAGGTAATAGTATTGGAATACAAGGAGATGCAAGTAACGGAAGCGATGCGAATTTTGAGTTTATAAATAGTCAAAATAATATTTCTTCTGATTTTATAGAAAGTGATTACAACTTTCCAAGTTATAATTACTCATTATTTGCTGAGCATATATTTAATGTAAACAAAAAATTGAGTATTACACCTGGTCTTAGATATGAAAATATTAATACTTCGTCAAATGGAAATTACAGAATTGAATATCCTGACCTAGCAGGTAATATCATTTTTGATACTATCATAAATGAAAACAGAAATAATAACAGGGATTTTTTATTATTTGGAATTGGTTTTAGTTATAAATTTAATTCCAAAATTGAAACATATGCTAATATTTCCGAAAATTATAGAAGTGTCAATTTTGCAGACATGCAAATAAGAAATCCCAATTTTAAAATTGACCCTATACTTAAGGACGAAAGAGGGTTTAATTCAGACATAGGAATTAGAGGAACAATAAAAAACATCTTATACTTCGATGCCTCTCTATACTATTTGTATTACAATAATAGAATTGGAACAACTCTTGAAACAGACACTAATTTATTTAACACCTACCAGTATAGAACTAATATTTCTAAATCTAGAACTCTTGGTATTGAATCGGTACTTGAAATTAATTGGACCAATTTACACAAGGAAAACTTGTTACATAAAATTTCCACATTTTTTAATTTTGCCTATAATAATGCCCAATACATATCTTCTGATGAACCTGCATTTTATGGAAAAAAAGTAGAGATGGTTCCCCCAATTATATTTAAATCTGGAATTAATTATTCTTACAAAGATCTCTCTATTTCTTATCAGTTAAGCTATAATAAAGAACAGTACTCAGACGCAACTAATGCAACTTTTCAAAATAATGCTGTTGTGGGAATTATCCCCTCGTATTCCATCATGGATTTGTCTATTCAATACCAGTATAAACAATTCCAAATTGAATCTGGAATCAATAACTTAACTAATGAGAAATATTTTACCAGACGTGCTGTAGGATATCCAGGTCCAGGAATTATTCCGTCTATGCCTAGAAACTTCTATTTTTGCTTGCAAATAAAAGTTGGATAAATTAATTTATTTTCATATTTAAAAATGAAAGATTTAATTATTGAATATTAATTTATCAAATTTTATTAATATTGAGATAACTTATAATTAACATTAAGAATATGAATAAATTAAAATTATTAATAATCGCATTTATTTCCATTTTATTTTCATGTTCAAAATCTGCTGGAGTTGGAGGTAGATCAACCATTAGAGGCGTTGTGATGGTAAATAATATAAATATTTTAGGCAATATTGTGGACACCTATCAAGCTCAAGATGAGGATGTTTTTATTGTATATGGCAATCAAAACAATACTTATGATGATGATATTAGTACAAGTCATGATGGGAGTTTTGAATTTAATTATTTGAATCCTGGAGATTATGAAATTTTCCTTTACAGTGAATGTATAAACTGTGCTCAAGGGCAGGATAGTTTAATATTAAAGCCTGTAACCATAGAAAATTCCAATGATATAGTAGAAATGGATACTATTTATATTGCTAATTTCATTTGATGGTAAAAACTATTTTACTATTTATTTCTTTTTTGCCAACTCTAGTTTTATCACAGAATATTTATCAAGATTTTGGAACATGGACTAAAATAAATTCCAATTATAAAATTGATAAAAAAACTTCCATTACTAATAAAACGGAACTAAGAACCTTTGATAATTCTCAACAAATAAATCAAATTTATACCCAATTTTCTTTAGAAAAAGATTTGAATAAATTCATTAATACTTCATTAGCTTGGAGATTCAAGTTTATTAATGAAGAATTTTCTTTTGTCAATGCTAATAGGTTTCATAACGACATTACCTTCCAAAAAAAGTACTCCAATATTAAAATATATTTCAGACTCCGAAGTCAATTTCATATACACCCTTACAAAAACAACGATTGGATAGAGAGAACTAGATTTAAAGTGAGATATAAATTATCAAAAAAATTAAGTTACTATTTATATAACGAATTTTATTTTTCTGTATATAGTGAAAACCCAAATAGTTATACCAAAAACCGAATAGGTACAGGACTAAAATACAGGCTTAGTAAAAAAACAGATCTTGAAGTTAAATATTTAAAAATTAGTGATGTTAACATTGAATTTCCTATTTCATTAAACGTAATTGGGTTTAAAATAAGCAACCAATTTTAAAATAATAATACCTTATAATTGGTATTGACTAATAAACTTGAAATCAATTAATTTGTTATAAAAACTAATGGTTTCTCAACTCTCTTCTCCAAAAATTATATCCAAATATGACAGAGATATTTCTCATTTATTTAGTAGATACAACATTAACTCTGATTCAGATGACAATTTGTTATCAATATGTAACCAAAAACAAATTAACATAAACTTTTTAATAGATTTAATAAATTGCTATAATGATTTAACCAATTTAAATAAAACCAATTTTAATAATTACTCTGTTTTAGATTTGGTAGATTATCTTGAGAAATCTCACGATTTTTATTTAAATAAAAGAATTCCTGAAATAGAACAGAGTCTTAACAAGTCATGTGTTCAGCAAAAGTTTACATTCAATCTTTTATTTTTAAATTTTTTTCAAGTCTATAAAAAAGATATTATTTCCCATTTTGAAACTGAAGAAACTATTTTATTTCCTTTTTGTAAAATACTTTCTAGATATTCTAAAATGAAGCAACATGAAGACTTGGTATATATATTAGAGAATAAAGATGCAGTTCTTGATTATATGGATTTACACAAAAAAAACAACGATGAAGTAGGAGATTTACAAAAACTACTTCTCAAATATTCACCATCAAATAATCATCTGTCCTATTTTGAAATATTTTTAAATCAAATGAGTATTTTTCAAAAAGATTTAAAAATTCATGCAGAAATTGAAGAAAATATTTTAATGGAAAAAATTAAAATCCATTTATCCAATTTTGAAATTAAAGATGTTTGAGAAGATTTCTAAAAATGAAAACCTATTGCATCATAATGAAGTTGGTGCAATTATTCAATGTAAAGACTGTAATCGAATAGCAATTATTATCCAAAGTATACTATATACATGTGAGGAGGAAGAATATGAATATTTTTTTGAATTAATTATGGATATTGACCTAAATATAGAAAAATTTTTATTCGAAATAGGAGATAAAAATTATGTGATTTTAAATACCAAAATAGAAAACTTAAACATGGTATTTGACTTAACCCAATTTGAGTATCTAACAGATCTATTCATCCAATCAAAATATATGAAAGAAGTTCATAAATTATTAATCAATTAGCTTTATACTATTACTTTCTGGATTGGAAGCATTAATCAGTTTATTTAGATAGTTAGAAGAATTTTGAATAAAACTAGGAATAAAACTCTGGGACCTTTCCTTTAGAATTCCATTTTGATGAACTAATGATGAAATCTTATTTATTTGATTTAATTTTTGTTCTTCTTTCCTTTTAATAGCTTGTAATAGCTTATTTTGTACTTTTTGCAAGTTATTACTTACAGATTTCATAGTGGCTTCCACAGCAGGAATTAAAGTAACATCAATTGAATTAGACTTGGTCTCTAATTGAGATTTTAACTCCTCTAAAAGCTTATTTTCAATAGAAAAATCTAAGTCTTTAGTTGTTTTGTTTAAATAGGTTTTTATTAAAGTATCTGGATTTGCTGATAAATCTTTAATACTAAATCCAAAACTTTTCCATTTTTTAATACTTTTTTGATCTAACCAAAAGAAATGGTCCCTAAGTAAGAGAACAGGAAAATTAATATTCACTTTATCGAAGGTATTTTTTAGTTGTGTCCAATAAGTAATTTCTGATGGACCTCCTATATAAATTATATTAGGAAGTAATTTCTCTTGATAAATTGGTCTCATAAGTACGTTAGGACTGAATTTTTCTGGAAATTGGGTTACTTCTTGTTCTAACTCTGTATATGTAAAAGACTTTTTATCTATTATAAAGCAATCATTCTCAAATATAATTCTGGTTCTTTTAGATTTATCTAAGTAAAATAAATTTAACTTTCTAGGGCTTATTTTAGGTTGAAAACCATTATTTATAATTTCCTCATTTGTTTTACTTACACAGTTAAAAACAAATTGATCTTTAAGCTCTTTAATTATAATTGGAGAAAATATTTTTTTTAGTCTTTTGTCGTCAGCATCTAATATTATCAAATTCTCTTTTTTGAAAATTTGATTTATCCAATATCTAGTAGCTTCAGACCATGAATTGTAACTTAAAGCATTTGAAAAGATGGATTCTAAAAAATTAAATCTGTGGTCATTTTTGAAAATTTCTTTTAATTCATTTAAAATTGGAAGAAAAAGTTCAGATTTAAGTTTTCCCACTTCGATACTATCTTCTTTTTCAACTTTTAAGGTCTTATTGAAAAGATGGAGTTCACTTATTTCTTTGAAATCGTGATCTTCTGAAGCCATCCAAAAAACTGGAATAAAATTTTTGTCCTTAAATCTCTTTTTTAAATTATATGCCGTCTTAATGATAGATATTATTTTATGAATAAAATATTGAGGTCCTCCAAAAACACAAAGCTGATGACCAGTCGTAATGGTAAAAGTTCCCTTGTTTTTGATTAAATTTAAACTTGTAGGAGAATCTTCTCCCAATTGCTGATATTGTTGTTGAATTACATTAAATAGTATCTTTCTTTGGCTTTCATTTAAATCTCGATTATTTAAAAATTTTTCATTAATTCTATCTAAATTCAATCCATTGTGAAAATTCTCAAGTTTAGAATTTTTCCTAAAAAGTTCTTTAAGAACTTCATTTTTATAGAAATTATCAAATAATGGGATTTCATTCATTAATTATATTTTACTATGAAAAAAAACAAGTTTATTAAAATTTCTTTTTTCTAAGCTAAAAAAAATATACATGAAAAGTTTAAATTAGAATAGATTAAAATTATGAATTCGTTTTCTTCTTTTAAAAAAACATTAGGTCCAGGAATACTATTTGCTAGTACAGCTATAGGAGTTTCTCATTTGGTACAAAGTACTAAAGCAGGTGCTTTATTTGGTTTTGGATTAATTTGGGCCATTCTAGCAGCTAATATATTAAAATACCCCTTTTTTGAATTTGGGTCTAGGTATGCAAACGCAACAGGAAGAAGTATTATCTATGGCTATCTAAAACTTGGGAAATGGGCTCTTTGGACCTATTTTATTATTACTGTGGGTTCTATGTTTTTTGTATGTGCAGCTGTTGGGAAAGTAACTACCGGATTTATGCAAAATTTATTTCAACTTCAAAAATTTGGATTTCAAAATTTAACTTCAACTTTTTTGATATTTTCTATTTGTGGACTTTTATTAATTATTGGAAAATTCAAAGTATTAGACCAATTTATTAAAATAATTGGGGTCATTTTATTATTGTCAACTATTGTTGCTTTCATACTTTGTTTATATAATGGCCCAATTAGTCAAGAGTTTACTTTCATTGAATACTTTGATCTTAAAAAAGAAGGTTTACTTTTTTTAATTCCACTTATGGGTTGGATGCCTACTGCAATTGACTTGAGCTCATGGAATAGTTTATGGACTTTAGAAAAAATTAAAAATACTCATTACCACCCTACTTTAAAAGAAACTTTGTTTGAATTTAATCTTGGATATTTAATTTCTGGATTTTTATCAATTTGCTTTATG
>MDSV01079113.1_pt1 | contig 10032 bp, 10 predicted proteins | sample 810851 | NCBI WGS metagenome assembly MDSV01 (sample SAMN05326640, study PRJNA326480) | marine metagenome | isolation source: seawater | place: Atlantic Ocean: North East | collected 2012
GAATCTGACTGGAGTTCAGCCTCCTACCACTTTAGCATGGTTGCTTTGTCGCAATCAGCTGACGTATCCATCAACAGCTATGAACAAAACAGCCTTCAAGGCGATAGTGTGCTGGTTAACATCTATGCCCAATTGGGCGTGACTACTTCTTTTAATGGCCACAGGCTGCAATTGACTAAATCCAACGAAGTGGAATCCCATATTAGTTTAGATTTAATCAAAGCGCCAGATATTGCGCAAACCATAGCCGTTACTTGTTACGGCTTGGGTATTTCTTGTGATTTGACGGGATTACATACACTAAAAATTAAGGAAACCGATCGTTTGGTGGCTTTGCAAAACGAACTGAGCAAGTTGGGTGCAAGCATCCGTATTACAGAAGATAGTCTCCATCTAGATGCGCGAACAACTGCTATCGTTCCCGACGTTGCTATAGACACCTACCATGACCACCGCATGGCCATGGCTTTTGCGCCTTTAAGTATTTGTGTACCTATTGTTATTAATGATGCAGATGTGGTAAGCAAATCATACCCAAGTTTTTGGGATGACCTTAGGTCTCTAGGTTTTTTTATCGATTCCGATAAATAATTGGTCAAATCCTTGACAACCCATATGTTGGTGCAGTATATTAGCGCCTTGAAAAAATTAATATGAAACTTTCTCACTTTAACTTCGATCTTCCAGAAGATTTATTAGCTGAACACCCAGCAGAACACCGCGACGAATCTAAACTCATGGTTTTGCACCGTGAAACGCAAACTATTGAGCACAAAAAATTTAAAGATATTACTGAATATTTTGACGAAGGTGATGTAATGGCGCTTAACAACACTAAGGTATTTCCTGCACGGTTGATGGGTAACAAAGAAAAAACAGGCGCTAAAATTGAAGTATTTTTGCTAAGGGAGTTAAATAAAGAACAACGTCTTTGGGATGTATTAGTTGATCCGGCAAGAAAAATCCGTATTGGTAACAAATTATATTTTGGTACAGACGAATCTTTGGTGGCTGAGGTCATTGATAATACTACATCACGTGGTAGAACATTGCGATTTTTGTTTGATGGAAGTTATGAAGAGTTTCGTTTAAAGTTAAAAGAGCTTGGACAAACGCCGCTGCCGAAATACATCAAGCGCGCAGAGGAAGATTTTGATCGTGAACGCTATCAAACCATATATGCCAAGCATGAAGGAGCAGTAGCTGCACCGACAGCAGGACTTCACTTTTCTAAACACGTTTTAAAGCGTCTTGAAATTAAAGGAGTTGATTTGGCAGAACTTACTCTCCACGTTGGTTTGGGTACATTTAACCCAGTTGAGGTTGAGGATCTATCAAAACACAAAATGGATTCTGAGGAATTAACAATAGATGCAGATACAGCGGCAATGGTAAATAAAGCTAAAGCAGCTGGCCACCGTATTTGTGCCATTGGAACGACTTCCATGCGTGCGCTGGAGTCTTCAGTTTCTTCTAGCGGTACCTTGAATCCGTTCCAGGGTTGGACACACAAATTCATCTTTCCTCCCTATGATTTTAAAATAGGCGACGCTATGGTTACCAACTTCCACTTGCCAAAATCGACCTTGTTGATGATGGTGTCTGCATTTGCTGGACACGATTTCATCAAAAAAGCCTATGATGAAGCCATAAGTCATAAATATCGCTTTTACTCTTACGGAGACGCGATGCTTATTCTCTAAAACCTCCATGAAAGAGGTTAAGAAAGATATACGCCGCTGCACAAGAGAAGAGATTTGTTCTTTTTTTGTGTCGCACAACGCACCTTCTTTTCATGGTAATCAAGTCTATGAATGGTTGTGGCAAAAGGCAGCGATTGATTTTGATCAAATGACCAATCTTTCCAAAACTCACCGAGCTTTACTGAGTCAGTACTTTAAAATCAATCACACCAATATTGCCAAAGTTCAATTTAGTGATGATGGTACGATTAAAAATGCTGTGCGCCTTTATGACGACAAGGTTGTAGAATCCGTATTGATCCCCACAAAAACCCGCTCAACGGCTTGTGTTTCCAGTCAGGTGGGATGTAGTCTTGATTGTACTTTTTGCGCTACTGCACAATTAAAAAGGATGCGTAATCTCAACCCTGATGAGATTTTTGACCAAGTAGCCATGCTCAACAAGCAAAGCTTAGAGCATTTCGACCGTCCGCTTTCCAACATTGTTTTTATGGGTATGGGGGAGCCCATGATGAACTACCCCAATGTGATAAAGGCTATTGCTAAAATCACAAGTTCAGAAGGTATGGGCATTTCTCCAAGACGCATTACCGTTTCCACCTCTGGCATTCCTAAAATGATAATCAAAATGGCCGATGAACATCCGCGTTTTAAGTTGGCGGTTTCGCTGCACAGCGCGATTGAAGAAACCCGAAACGAAATCATGCCTTTTAGCACTTCTTTTCCGCTTACTGATTTGCAAGACTCCATTCAATATTGGTTCAGTAAGACCAAGGAGCGTGTTACTTACGAGTATGTTGTTTGGAAAGATATAAACGACAGTCCAGCTGAAATCGATGCCCTAGTTAGATTTTGTAAAAAGACTCCTTCAAAGGTCAATTTGATTGAATACAACCCCGTGGGTAATCATCATTTTAATCAAGCTGATGACAATGCCATTAACCAATATGTGACTGCACTTAAAAAAAATCATATTCCGATAACGATAAGGCGGTCACGAGGTAAAGACATTGATGCAGCCTGTGGTCAATTGGCCAATAAAACCTAGCTCGGATATTCAACACAGTTGGTTGGCAAATTGCTAAATCACTATATCGTATCTTTATGAACCAATGAAAATTGTAGATCAGCTTAAAAAACCCATTGCCAAAGAAATGGAGCTATTTGAGGATAAGTTTTCCTCATCTATGCGTTCTCATGTGGCGCTTCTCAATCGTATTACATATTATATCGTTAATCGTAAGGGAAAGCAAATGCGACCCATGTTTGTTTTTATGGTAGCTAAAATGTTAGAAGAAAAAGAGGTTAACGAGCGCTGCTATCGTGCTGCTTCTGTAATAGAGCTTATTCACACGGCTACACTTGTTCACGACGATGTTGTTGATGAAAGTTATCAACGCCGCGGATTTTTCTCTATTAATGCGCTATGGAAAAATAAAATTGCCGTTTTGGTAGGGGACTACTTACTTTCAAAAGGCTTGTTATTATGTATAGATTATAAAGATTTTGATTTATTGGAAATAATTTCTGTTGCTGTTCGCGAAATGAGTGAGGGTGAATTGCTTCAAATTGAAAAAACCCGACGATTAGACATAGATGAGTCCACCTATATGGAAATTATACGTCAAAAAACAGCTACATTGATAGCCTCTTGTTGTGCACTTGGTGCCGCATCAGTTCGTGCTAGTTTGGAAACGGTAGAGCAGCTACGTCAGTTTGGTGAAAATATTGGTATCGCTTTTCAAATTAAAGATGACCTGTTTGATTATGGAGAGACTAAAATCGGCAAGCCAACCGGCATTGATATACGTGAAAAAAAAATGACACTTCCGCTTATTCATGTGATTAATAAGTCAGACAAAAAACAAAAAAAGTGGCTAATTCAATCTGTTAAACATCATAACAAAGACAAAAAACGCGTTAAGCGTGTCATTTCATTTGTTAAAGAACAGGGTGGATTGGAGTATGCAACCATGCAAATGCACGCCTATAAAGACAAGGCATTGGCACAACTTCATAACTTTCCAAAAAATGAATTTCGCGATGCACTTGAAGAAATAGTGCGTTATGTTATTGAGCGTAAGAAATAACTTTACTGAATTACGTATTTTAGATCTTATTTTATTCTGTGATACAAAAATCTACCATAGATGCTGTTTTTGATACTGCTCGCTTAGAGGAGGTTATCGGAGATTTTGTGCAGCTTAAAAAATCAGGTGCCAACTTTAAGGGTCTAAGTCCTTTTACAGATGAGCGTTCTCCAAGTTTTATGGTGTCTCCTGTAAAGCAAATTTGGAAAGACTTTTCTAGTGGTAAAGGAGGTAATGTGGTTGCCTTCTTGATGGAGCACGAACATTTTTCGTATCCAGAAGCCATACGCTATTTGGCTAAAAAGTATAATATTGAAATTGAGGAAACCGTACAGAATGATGAGCAGAAAGCTGCTACCAGTGTACGTGAAAGCATGTATTTGGTTAGTGCTTATGCTGTAGGTTTCTTTGAAGATTCTATGTGGAATACAACGCAGGGGAAAGCCATTGGTTTGAGTTATTTCAAAGAGCGTGGCTTTAGCGAGGAAACCATTCGATTTTTTCAATTAGGCTATTCACCCGATACTTGGAGTGCACTAACAGATGCGGCGCAACAAGCTGGTTATCAGCTTGATTTTTTAGAGAAAACAGGTCTTAGCATAGTCAAAGGTGACAAAAATTTTGACCGCTTCAAGGGCCGTGTAATGTTTCCTATTCAAAGCATGTCGGGTCGTGTGTTGGGCTTTGGTGGACGTATTCTAACCCAAGACAAAAAAACAGCCAAATACATGAACTCGCCTGAAAGCGAGATTTATAACAAAAGCAAGGTGCTCTATGGTTTGTATCAAGCAAAGCAGTCCATAGCAAAAGAAGACAATTGTTATTTGGTTGAAGGATATACCGATGTAATCCAAATATACCAACGTGGTATTAAGAACGTTGTTTCATCTTCAGGTACCGCCTTAACACCTGAACAAATTCGGCTTATTGGGAGGCTGACCAAAAACATTACTGTTTTGTTTGATGGTGATCCCGCGGGGCTTCGCGCATCATTGCGGGGTATTGATTTGATTTTGGAGGTGGGTATGAATGTTCGTGTTTGTCTGTTTCCAGAGGGAGAAGATCCAGACAGCTTCGCTCGTAAAAACGGCTTTGCAGAAGTCCACGATTTTTTGAGCAACAATGCCAAGGATTTTATTCAGTTCAAGGCTGCATTACTAGTAAACGAGGCTGCACATGATCCTCTTAAAAAGGCAGAAACCATTCGTGAAATGGTGCAGAGCATTGCGAAAATTCCAGATCGTATAAAGCAAGAGGTATATGTTAAGTCATGTGCCTCCTTGATGGAAATTAGCGAGGAGGTTTTGTTTGCCACTCTGGCACAAGTGTCTCAAAAAAAGCCTTCTAAGTCACTAAGGCAAGTGTCCGCACAGGCCATGTCTGTGGTTCCTCAAGAGAGAAAGGCAGCTGCTGTAAGTACCCGTTTTGAGCTCGAGAAAGACATCATCAAAATCTTACTGCTTCACGGACATGAAGAAGTTGAATTTGAAGAACCGATTTTAAAAACTGATGATAAATCTGGTGAACTTTCAATGGTAAGTTCAAAAATAACTTCACGTGTTTTTGAAAAAATATATTTGGATTTACAGCAAGATGAAATTGCATTTTCAACAACTGTGTTTAAAGGCTTATATCCAAAAGTGTTGGCTGCGTTGAGCGATAATTCTGCTATTCAAATGGATACTTTTGTGGCTAATTTAGACCCGAAATTGGCAACAGAAGTTTCAGACTTATTGCTTGAAGATGAACTGCACACACTTCACGATTGGGAGCGAAAAAATATTTTCATAAAAAACAAAAAGGCCAACTTGGCAAGATGGGTTCACGAGGTTATTTTACGTTTTAGATGTCAGCTTATTGATGAAAAGGTTGCGACATTACAAACAGACACTGAAGATGATATTGACAGTCATCATGGAGAACTTTTAGAGGAAATAGTACAATATCACAAACTTAAAACCGTATTGAGTTATCGTTTAAACCGGGTTGTTTAATACATGTCTAAATCTATGTGCTGAAGCTTGTTTAGCATTTCAACTAAATTTTTGACTTTAAGTTTTTTCATCAGCCTTGAGCGATATGTGCTTACCGTTTTGTCGCTAATACTTAATTTTATTGCAATTTCTTTATTGCGATTGCCACTCAGCAAAAGGCGAAGTACTTGAATTTCTCTTTCAGATAATCGGTTAATCAATGCACTTTGATTAACTCCTGCCTCATTAAATGCCATATGTTCTGCCAATTCGTTAGTGATATAAACACCTCCGGTACTTATTTTCAAAATGGCATCTTTGAGCCTTTTCAACGGGTTTTTCTTACATAAAAATCCAGATGCGCCATATTTGAGTGCACTGACGGCATAAACCTCTTCGCTTAGTGTAGTAAATACTAAGAAGCGCACGTTTGTGTACTGATCTTTAAGTTTTCGCAGAGTGCGGATGTCTTCAAACCCAGGAAGTTCAATTTCGAGCACGACTATATCCACATTATTTGAGCCTAGGTGGTCAACCAAATCACGGTAATGAAGTCCTTTTCCTACAATGCTGATTTCATTAGAATTGCGAAATACAGCTTTTAAGCCTTTGTGAACGATTGGATGTGCATCAGCAACAAATACGCGAATCATGAACTAATAGTTGACCATAAAAATAGCAAAAAATCACTTTAATAGAGATAAAAATAATTTTCGCGAAAAACTGTTGTTGTGAGGCTATATTAGATGATCCGGAATACTGCAAACGGGTATGGGTTCCATTTTGTGTTTGTTGGCGTAGTGATGTGATAAAAACAACTCTAAAACACGTGCGTTTTCTCCTACAAAATCTGCTGGAGATTTCCCTGCTGCATGCTGAGTCATCGCCCATTCCAATTGCTCATATGTGGCGTCTAATTGTTCTTCGTCATTTCTGCCATCATCCCAAAGACCATCTGTTGGAGGTGCACTTAAAATTTTTTGGTCAACCCCCAAAGTACTTGCCAATGCGCGTACTTGTGTTTTTGACAGATCTGCAATTGGGCTTAAATCAACGCCGCCATCGCCGTATTTGGTATAAAAACCAACGCCGAAATCCTCAACCTTATTTCCTGTGCCCGCAACCAAATAGCGCTCACAGGCGGCATAATAATAGAGTGTTACCATGCGTAACCTAGCTCGTGTATTGGCTAGCGACAACAAGTCTTCATTTTTTTGCTCATCAGCCTCAACGGCTTTGGATAAAGCATCAAAAACAGGATATAATAAGACCATCTTTTCCGCTACATTGGTGTGATGCTTGCGCAACCAACTAATGTGTTTTTGCGCACGATCAACCTGATTCTGTTGTTGTTTTATAGGCATTTCCAAGCATAAAGTAGGAAGTCCTGTTTTGGCACACAAAGTTGATGTTAGGGCAGAATCAATTCCGCCAGAAACACCTACAACAAATCCATTCATCTTGTTGTCTTGTGCATAGTTTTTAAGCCAATTTACAATGTGATTAATTACTTCTTTGTTCTTCATAGCATTTGTATCTTTATAACATTATGTATATAGATCTTTACCGTAAAATTAAATCATTTTTTCCGCACTTGAAAGGGCTTGGTATTGTTGTTTTTTGTTTTGTAGTTTCCTGTAATACATCACCCCACCCAAAGCCCGCAGACCTTGAGGAAATTTCATTAGACTATATATCATTTGAGAACCTTTTTTTTGGTGATCTGGACACTCCCTTAGCAGATATTAGATCCCGATTTCCCTTCTTTTTTCCTAGTCAAACACCCGACTCAGTGTGGCTTGAAAAACGCAGTGATTCACTTCAACAACTTTTGTTTAACGCAACCAAATCACTGAAAAAAAACAACTTAAAGTCACGTATAAAGCAAGTGTTACAATATGCCAATTATTATTTCCCTGAACACAAATTACCCCAAACGGCGATTTCCTTGCTCACAGATGTTGACTATTCTCTAAGGGCTGTGGATGCAGATAATATGTTATTATTGTCTATCGATACCTATTTGGGCGCAGATCACCCACTGTATGAGGGAATACCTACTCATATAAAAAACAAACTCACAATAGACCATTTAGAGTCAGAAATCATAGATGCTCTTGCGCCAAGATTTGTTCCTAAACCAAATGGTAGAACTTTTTTGGATCAGTTGGTATTTCATGGAAAGCGCCTATTATTACACGATTATTTTGCACCAGCGATAGAAGACCATCAACACATTCAATACACCATTTCTCAATGGAAATGGGCCGTGGATCACGAGGCAGATGTTTGGCGTTATTTTATTGACAATGAACTTTTATTTTCAACAGATAATAATTTGCATTTTCGTTTTTTAATAAGCAGTCCTTACAGTAAATTCTACTCATATCTAGACGCGGGTTCACCTGGAAGGATAGGGCAGTGGGTAGGTTATCAAATGATCAAAAAATTTCAAAAGAGGACAGGGAAGACCCTACAAGAAATACTTACTACTTCTTCGCAAGAAATTTTAAAAAAATCAAAATACAATCCTTAAAATGAAACGAAAAACACAAATTACTTTGACGGTAAGCTTGGACGAAAATAACACGCCAGAAAGCATGGAGTGGTCTGCCCCAGATGGTGGCGTGAAACAGCAGTCTATGGAAGCATTTTTTTTGAGCACATGGGATAAAGAGGTACAAGAAAGTGCCCGCATTGATTTGTGGTCAAATGAAATGCCAGTGGATCAAATGCAGATTTTTGTACATCAAACGCTGGTTGGAATTCGTGAATCTTACTTAAAAGCAACTGATGATGTGCAGATGGGAGAAGCCATGCAACAGTTTTGTGATTTTTTTGCAAGTGAGCGAAACCTCAAAGAAGTGAAAAAGGGAAATTAGATAAGTGAACCCACATATGCCAATACTTCCTCTTTACCTTCGCTTGAAGTGGCTGATGTGATAAAATGTGGTGGTGTTTCTGCCCAAATGCCTTCAAGCATTACGTTTAGATAGGCACTTGCCGTTTCTGCAATTTTACTTTCAGCTAACTTATCAGCTTTGGTAAAGACAATGGCGAAGGGAATCTGTTGGTTTCCCATCCATTCCATAAACTCCAAGTCTATGGCTTGGGGCTCATGTCTAATGTCTATCAATACAAAAGCGCTTACAAGTTGTTTGCGCTCCAAGAAATAGGAAGTGGTATAGCTTTGAAACTCTTTCTTTATTTTTTTTGAAACGCGAGCATAGCCATATCCGGGCAAGTCAACAAGATGCCACTGTTTGTTGATTATAAAGTGATTGATAAGCTGGGTTTTCCCAGGCTTTCCAGATGTTTTGGCAAGCTGCTTACGGCCTGTAAGCATATTGATTAAGGACGACTTACCAACGTTTGACCGGCCTATAAAAGCAAATTCGGGTAATGACGACTTTGGGCATCCGGATGCCTTAGCGTTACTGACCACAAAGGATGCGCTTTTGACACGCATTACTACAAATTATTTTCGTTAAGCCAGCCTGACAAAAGATTATTAAAGGTGTCTGGGTGTTCCATCATGGGCGCATGTCCACATTTATCAATCCAATATAAAGTAGAATTGGGAAGAAGCCTATGGAACTCTTCTCCAACGTTTGGTGGTGTAACAGCATCTTGCTTACCCCAGATAATACCCGTAGGCACTTTGATGTTTGGCAAATCTTTAGCCATATTATGGCGAATAGCACTTTTGGCAATTGTTATAATTTTGATAAGTTTTTTTCTGTCATTAACAGTATCAAATACGTCATCCACAACTTCCTTAGAAGCAATGATTGGATCGTAAAACACATCTTGGGTTTTCTTTTTGATATATTCATAATCTTCACGTTTTGGATAGCTTTCTCCCATCGCGTTTTCGTATAGCCCAGAGCTTCCAGTAATGACTAATCCTTTGATTTTTTCAGGAAAAAGTTTTGTGTGTAGTAGGCCAATGTGGCCACCCAAAGAATTCCCTACTAAAATAACTTTATCCTCACCTATGTGCGTTATAAAATCACGAAGAAATATTGCAAACTGCTTAACGTTGGTTTTTAACAAAGGCAAATCATATAATGGCAGTTCAGGAATAATAACCTTGTGACCTGATGTTGAAAAATGCGCTGCAACACCATCAAAATTGCTTAAGCCTCCCATTAAACCATGAAGAATAATTAACGGATCTCCTTCACCCTTTTCATAAAATGTATAACACCCAGATGTTTTTAGAGAATTGTGCATATTTTCAAATCAAAAACAAATATAGTTAAA
>MDSV01106164.1_pt1 | contig 10032 bp, 10 predicted proteins | sample 810851 | NCBI WGS metagenome assembly MDSV01 (sample SAMN05326640, study PRJNA326480) | marine metagenome | isolation source: seawater | place: Atlantic Ocean: North East | collected 2012
CTTGAAGTTATATCTGTTTCTTCCCCGATAATATTAATATATTTACTAGGAGGCCAAATATTATATGCACTAAATACACTTGTGTTGATCATCTCATCTATAATATTTGTTTACTCTGTTTATGTATATTTTGATAAATGGAATTCTATTACAGCTTACATAGATAATCTTACAACTGCTATTTTCTTTGTAGGTATGTGGTTAATGGCAAAAAGAAAAATTGAAAACTGGATTTTTTGGATTATTGGAGACCTAATTTCAGTTCCATTATATTTTTACAAAGGATTAACATTTACAAGCCTACAATATCTTATTTTTACATTTATTGCAATTGCAGGATATTATTCATGGAAAAAAATCTTAAACAAGCAAACTCAGACTGCATAAAAGTAGTTCTTTTTGGACCAGAGTCTTCTGGTAAAACTACACTTTCACGTGAATTATCAAAATATTACAATACTTTATGGGTAGAGGAATTTGCCAGAAAATATTTACAAAAAAAATGGGATAATGAAAAAAAAATTTGTGAATTAAGTGACATTATTCCAATAGCAGAAGGACAAATAAAATTGGAAAACGAATTTTCAATAAAATCTTCTAATTTACTATTCTGCGATACCGACATTTTGGAGACTAAAATTTATTCAGAAATCTACTTTAATGGTTTTTGTGATCCTGTACTAGAAAAATATGCTATAGAAAATAAATATAATTTATATATTTTAACAGATATAGATACTCCATGGATTAAAGATGACTTGAGAGACAGACCCAATAATAGAAAAGAAATGTTTTTAGCTTTTAAAGAATCTTTAATAAAATATAATAGACCTTTTATTCAAGTTTCAGGTGATCTCAAAACTAGAATGGAAATAGCCATAACTGAAATTGATAAATTATTAAAATAAAATATAGTTCAATCCTTTTTTAAATTATATTTGTAAATAAATAAATGGGGTGCTACGGCTGAGATTATACCCAATGAACCTGCCAAGTAATTCTGGAGAGGGAAATTGTTATCTACACAAAGTATACCCTGTTTTTCATAATAAAAATTAAACATGAAAAAATATATATACTTTTTAACACTCATCACAACTTTTAGTTTATTTTCTCAGGAAAAAATAAACGATTCAATTCAAGGAACTAAACAAAATTTAGACGAAGTAGTTGTTCAGTCCTTGAGAGTTAAATTTACAGCACCAATTAGTCATTCTAATATTTCTAAAGCTGATTTATCTTCTCGAAATTTAGGTCAGGATTTACCTATACTGTTAAGTTTTTTACCCTCTGTTGTTACAACCTCTGATGCTGGAGCAGGTATTGGATACACAGGAATTAGAATAAGAGGAGTAAGTGCCCAGTCTACAAATATTACTATAAACGGAATTCCTTTTAACGACTCTGAATCTCATGGAACTTATTGGGTTAATTTACCTGATTTTACTTCCTCTGTGCAGAGTTTACAAGTTCAAAGAGGTATTGGCACATCCACTAATGGTTCGGGAGCTTTTGGGGCAAGTATTAATATTCTTACTGATGCTATGTCTGAAAATTCTTTTGCTGAAATTTCAAATTCCGTTGGTAGTTATAATACTAGAAAGCATACTGTTAAGTTTAGTACAGGAAAATTAAATAATGGATTTGAACTTTCAGGAAGATTATCTAAAATTGACTCAGATGGATATGTAGATAGAGCATTTTCAGATTTGAAATCATATTTTTTACAAGGTTCCTATGTTCAAGGAAAGACACTTATAAAAGCTTTGGCATTTGGTGGGCACGAAAAAACCTACCAATCTTGGGATGGAATTACTAAAGATCAAATATTAGAAAATAGACGACAAAACCCAATTACTTATGAAAATGAGATTGATAATTATAAACAAGATCATTATCAATTTCATTGGAATGAAAAAATAAATCAAAGATGGTCAACTAATCTTGGTTTAAATTACACTTATGGCCGAGGATATTTTGAACAGTTTAGAGAGGATGATTCTGTTGAAACTTATGGTGGAATAGTGGAATCTGATACAGATCAAAGCGGAGTTAAATTAGGCACAACAGATTTGATTCGAAGACGTTGGTTGGATAATAATTTTTATGTTTTTAATGCCTCTGCTAATTACCAAAGCAGTAAATTAAATATGACTTTTAATAGTTCTTACAGTACTTATAGTGGAGATCATTTTGGTGAGGTGGTATGGGCTAGACAATTTGGAAAAAACTCTTCAATAAGAGATAGATATTATGAGGGTAATGGTAAAAAAACAGATTTCAGTGTATTTGCAAAAGCATCCTATTTCTTTAATAAAAAAATAGAATTTTACGGAGACCTTCAGCTTAGAAATGTCGGTTATAAAACTAAAGGTTATACATCTGATTTAGTCAATATGATTATTGATGAGTCTTATAGTTTTTTTAATCCAAAATTTGGTTTATCCTATAAATTTAATCCAAATTCTATTTTATACGGATCTTATTCAAGAGCAAATAGAGAACCAAGTCGAAGTGATTATGAAAGTAATCCCAATATCAAACCAGAACAATTAAATGATTTTGAATTTGGGTGGCGTTTTAGAAAAGACGGATTAAAATTTAACCTCAATTCATATTTCATGCAGTATAATGAGCAGCTTGTTTTAACAGGTGCTTTGGATGATGTTGGAACTCCAATAAGAACAAATAGTGGTTCAAGCTATAGATTAGGAATAGAAGCAGATCTTAAAGTAAAGCTGTCGGACTTTTTTACAATTAATTCTAATATGACAATTAGTTCAAATAAGAATAAACAAATACTTTCTCAAAAGGATGGTAAAATCTTTGATTTTGGAAAAACAAATATTTCTTTTTCACCCGAATTTATGACATCAAATGCAATTGTATTTAGTCCAAAAGATAATTTTAATTTAAGTTTTTTATCTAAATATGTAGGGATGCAATATATGGGAAATACGGATGCACTTAATTCCAAACTGGATAGTTATTTTGTGAATGATTTCAATATTTCTTTTAAAATAAATCCAAATAAAATTTTTAAAGCCATAGTGATTTCAGGATTAGTTAATAATATTTTTAATACCAAATATGTTTCAAATGGATATTATTATACGTATAGCGATACATGGTCAAATCCTGGTCAAGTAAAAACTTTAGATGGTGCTGGGTACTATCCTCAAGCAACTAGAAACTTTTTACTAGGTTTGAAACTTAAATTTTAAATTTTTGTTTATTTTTGCCGGGTGAAAAAAACTATAAGTATTTTACTTCTTGTACTATTAAGTTTTCCTTCTTTTTTAGGATTACATCATTTTATTTCTGAGGACCACACATTTTGTAATGAACAAAAAGTACATCTACATGAACAGGAATTAGATTGTTCTATGTGCGATTATATCAGAGTAAGTTTCGATTATAGTTCCAATTATTTTGAATACTTAGGTAGTGATTTTTCTTTTTTTAACGACGATATAATTATCCAAAAAGAAATATATTTTTCTCTTTATTTTAATGCTTTTGATTCCAGAGGTCCCCCCTCGAATTGTTAATGCTCATTACCAATTAAATCAAACATTAAATTAAAAAAATATCATGAATAAAATTATAAAATATGCCTTTGTGGCATTAATGCTGTTTGCCGCAAACAACGTTATTTCTCAAAACACGCAAGAGAATGACACAATAGTTTCTGTGAATCTTGAAGAAGTAGTAATCTCTACCCCTTTTAAAGAGTCAATACGAAATAATGTACTAACAATAAGTAAACTTAATCTCAAGGATTTAAATTACATTAAAAGACAAAATATCTCAAATGCTATTCAAGAAATTCCAGGAATATCAATAATATCTACAGGACCCGGTATTTCAAAACCTGTAATTAGAGGTTTATCATCTAACAGAGTAACTGTTTTTAATCAATACATGAGAGTTGAAAATCAGCAATGGGGAGCTGAGCATGGAATGGAAATTTCAGGATTTGGAGTAGAAACAGTGGAGGTTATAAAAGGCCCAGCATCTGTTTTATATGGAAGCGAAGCTATTGGAGGAGTTTTATATGTGAACCCAGATTCATATTATGCTGGAGAGGGAACTGATATAGAACTTGCAACGGTTTATAATTCAAATTTTAGTGGTTTTACAACTAATTTAGGAATTAAAGGTAATTCAAATAAATTATCCTATTTAGTTCAAGCTAGTCTTGTCGATAACGATAATTTTAATACTCCTGACAAGGAAATTGAAAACACCTACTTTAAGAATAGTGATTTAAAATTAGGATTGGGTTATTCGTCTGACAAATTTATTTCAGATTTAAGAATTAATATGAATAAATCTGAAATAGGAATTCCTCATGGGGAGGAAGAACATGATGATCATGACGACCACGACGATGATGACGACCACGACGATGATGACGACCACGACGATGATGACGACCATGATGACGAAGATCATGAGGAACATGAGGAAGAGAAAAGCTACCAAGACCTTTCAAATACTATAATTTCTTGGAAAAACAGATTCCTTTTTGAAAATAAATCTGAAATTGAACTTACTTTAGGGTTTAGTTCTAATAAAAGAAAAGAATTTGGACACCACGAAGAAGAAGGCCATGACGATGACCATGGGGATGATGACGACCACGACGACGACGACGACCATGATGATGACGATGACCACGACGATGACCATGATGACCACGATGAGCATGGAGAAGGCCCAGCTTTAAGCATGGACTTGGAAACTACAACGTTAGATTTTAAATATATTTTTCCAAAATCTGAAAAAATGGAACTTATCTTAGGGGCTAACATGCTATCTCAAACTAATACTAATTTGGCTCATGAAGAATTAATTCCAAATGCTGACAAGAAGGATATTGGTGTTTATGCTATGTCTCATATACACACTTCTAAATGGGATATTTTACTTGGTTTAAGAACTGATAACAGAAAAATATCAACTTCGAATTTTAATAAAAACTACAATAGCTTTACTAGTTCTGTAGGTTTTAAAAGAGACTTTTCTGATAATAAAATTTTCAGACTTAATTTCTCAAATGGGTATAGAGCTCCTAATCTATCAGAGTTATTCTCTGATGGTATTCATCACGGAACTGCTCAGTATGAGGTGGGTGACGAAAATCTAGTTGAAGAGAAAAATTTTCAAACGGATATTTCTATTTCCTCTTTTGGTTCAGATTCTAGCTTTGGATTAGATATTTTTTACAATTCAATACAGGATTATATTTATCTAGATCCAACTGGTACGACAATTAAAGATGCTCCAGTTTATAATTATTCTCAAAATGATGCTAATTTAATGGGAGGTGAGCTTTACTTCTCAAAATCTACATCAATTGATTGGCTTTCTTACAGAACATCATTTGAATATGTTTCTGGAAAAAAATCTCAGGGCGGTTATTTACCTTTTATTTCACCTTTTACAATTAAACATTCATTTAATTTAGGTTTTGATAACAATAACTATAAAGTTAGTTTCTTATCAAAGGGAAAACAAAATAATGTTGGACAGTTTGAAACTAGCACAGATTCTTACTTTTTATTGAACCTTTCAGGAACTCACGAATTTAATCTTACTAATAATAAGATTGGTTTTGTTTGGTCAATCAATAATTTACTAGATGAAGAATATTATGATCATTTATCTAGATTTAAGAAGATGGGTATTCATGAAATGGGTAGAAACATCTCTTTTGGTTTAAATTATAACTTCTAAATTTTAAATGGCAGTTCAGTTTGATATTCGAACTGAATTGCCATTCTTTTGTGAAAAATAGGAAAGCATAGGGTATTTATCCCCATTTGCGTTTGAAAGTAACTGACCAGTAGCTAAACTATATTTATAATCTTCACATTCACAAGTTGATTGCACCCCATTTATAGACATAGTGGAGCAACTAGAAGGATAGTGATTAGGGCAACTAGCTTCCCAAGCCATTATTTGATCGTTTATATTAAATAGTAAAAGGCCCTTAATTCCACCTGACTGTAAATAAATAGAACCACCACTATATCTCAAATTATCGTACTGAGGAAGATTTAGATTAATAGTTTTTTCAAATGAAATACTTTGTAAGTAAGGGTTATTGCTAATATTATCTGTTGAACAAGAGATAGAAACATAAAAGATAAATAAATAACAACAAATTTTATTTAGATTCATAATTGATGAAATTAAGTAAAAATTCATACACTTAATAATTTTGTATATTTGTGTATAATCCCACTTTTGAGGGATTTTTTGTTTTAAATATATAACGATGAGTGAAGTTTCTTATTATACAAAAGAAGGTTTAAAAAAGCTTAAAGATGAATTAAATCACCTTAAAGATATTGAGAGGCCAAAGGCTTCCAATGCTATAGGTGAAGCTAGAGATAAAGGAGATTTAAGTGAAAATGCAGAATACGATGCTGCAAAAGAAGCACAAGGCATGTTAGAAATGAAAATTTCTAAGATGGAAGAGGTAGTGGCTAATGCTAGATTAATCGACGAGTTTCAACTTGATTTATCAAAGATTTTAGTATTATCTAAAGTCAAAATAAAAAACTTGAATAATCAAATGGAAATGAATTATACTTTAGTTGCCGAGAGTGAGGCAGATTTAAAGTCTGGAAAAATTTCTGTTAATTCCCCAATAGGTAAAGGTCTTCTGGGTAAAAAAGTTGGTGAAATCGCAGAAGTAGTAGTTCCCAATGGAACTTTAAAATTTGAAATTATTACAATAAATAGATAAATAATTTGGCAACAATTTTTACCAAAATTTTAAATAATGAAGTTCCCTGTTATAAAATTGCGGAGAATGAAAATTGTTTTGCTTTTTTAGACATCAACCCAAATACAATTGGTCATACTCTTTGCATACCTAAAAAGGAAGAAGATTATATTTTTGATTTGGATTCAAAATCTTATAATGATTTAATGGACTTTTCAAAAAATATAGCTTTAGCCATTAAAAAGGCTATACCATGTAAAAGAGTATCTATGGTAATAATTGGTCTAGAAGTTCCTCACGCTCATGTACATTTAATTCCAATAAACGACATGAAAGATATAGGATTTAAAAATAAAACAAAATGTAGTAATCAAGAGCTTGAAGAAATAGCTTATAAAATTAAGAGTTTTCTTTAAATAAAGGCAGATTGATTTCAATTGAAGTTCCTTTGTTTATTTCAGAGTTTTTAATAAAAATATTTCCCTTATGATATTCTTTTATTATTCTTTTTGATAGCGAAAGACCTAAACCCCATCCTTTTGTTTTTGATGAATAACCAGAATTGAATATTTTACTGTGATTTTTATTAGCTATCCCTTTTCCGTCATCTTTAATTATTATTTGAATTGTATTATTGACTATAACACTATTACTTATTAAGATATTTCCTTTTCCACTCATAGAATCAATTGCATTTTTAACTAAATTTTCAATAACCCACTCAAATAGAGTTTTATTTATTTTTGAAAAAATTACTTTTTGACTTGGATTGAAATTAAAGCTGATAAGAGAGGAGTTTCTTTTTTTTAAATAATTTATAGAATCTTTTAAAACTTTATTAATATCTTCTTTAATAAGTAATGGGATGGATCCTATTTCAGAAAATCTTTTAGTTATTTTATTTAATCTTTCTATATCTTTTTCAATTTCAACCACAATATTACCTTCTAATTTTTCTTCTTTTAGTATGGTTGACCAACCCATTAATGAAGATAGTGGGGTGCCAATTTGATGTGCTGTTTCTTTTGCAAATGCCGCCCAAATTTTATTGTTGTTCGAGGATATAGAGGACCTATAATAATTGAATACTGTTAGAGAGAAAAAAATTGCAACTAAAAATAAAGCAAATGGATAAAATTTAATTTTATTAAAAGTAGAAGAGTTTCCGTAATATAGTTTTTGATTTATACTATTATTAAATTTTATCTCAATTGGATCGTTTTCTGACGAAATTTTTTTAAGAACTTCTTTTAATTTTATAGTATCTACTTTTGAAACATCCTCGTCAAATATATTTTTATGAGATAGAATCTTTCCCTTAGAATCAACTTGAATTATTGGATTTTCAAAACTTTTTGTTAGCACCATAAATGTCAATTCTCCTATATCATCTTCCAAGTTTTTGTTTTCAATAAAACTTTTCTGAGCCATAGCCCACAACTCTATTTTCTTTCTTTCTTCATTTTTAGTGAACTCTATTATCTTATTTGTATTAAATAATATTATTAAAACACTAATTATTAGTCCCAAAAATAGTACTAACCTTACAAAATTGATATTTGAGTAATGTTTAATCACAATATTGTTAATATTATCTAATATAAAAGTTTTTTTTCCTTTAGCTAAGCACTAAAAATTATTTAATTTTAAAAAAAAATTATAATATGGACATTTCAGGTAAATTAAAGCTAATTAATGAAACTAAAGAATACGGAACCAATGGTTTTAGAAAACGTGAAGTAGTAGTAACAACAGAAGAGCAATATCCACAAGATTTGATGATAGAATTCATACAAGATAAGTGTGATCTTCTAAATTCATTTAAAGTTGGCCAATCCGTTAAAATAGATATAAATTTAAGGGGAAGAGAATGGGAGAGTCCTCAGAAAGAAATTAAATATTTCAATTCAATTCAAGGTTGGAGAATTGAAAAATTATTTTCAGAGGAAGAAAACACTAATATCCCCCCAGTTCCGCCTGCAGAAGCTTTCCAGCCTGCAGACGAAATAAATCAAGATGAGCCGGACGATCTTCCTTTCTAATTAAAATGTATCAATTAAGCAGTAAACATATTTTTCCATCTGCATTAACTGCAGATAGACAAGGTATTGTAGCTGTAGGTGGAGATTTAGACCCTAATAGAGTTTTACTTGCTTACAAAATGGGTATTTTCCCATGGTTTGAAAGTGATGATCATTTACTTTGGTGGAGTCCTGATCCTAGAATGGTTTTGTTTCCAGGTAAATTAAAGATTTCTAAATCAACAAAAAAAGTTTTAAAGAATAATCCTTTCGAAATCACTTTCAACAAATCTTTTGTTGAAGTAGTTAATGCATGTGCAAAAGTTAAAAGATTTGGACAAAATGGAACTTGGATAACAGAAGGTTTAAAGGAAGCTTACAAAAAATTACATGAAAAAGGATATGCATATTCTGTTGAGGTTTGGGAGAATTTCGAATTAGTTGGTGGACTATATGGTATAGATTTGGGAAATATTTTTTGTGGAGAAAGTATGTTTACTAAAACTAATAATGCAAGTAAAATTGCCTTTATTCACTTAGTTAGAGAGTTGTCCAAAAATCGATATAAATTAATAGACTGTCAAGTCCCAAGCGCTCATCTCAAAAGTCTTGGTGCAGAGGAAATTTCTCGTCAAGAATTTATAAAATATCTATCTTGATTTTTTTTTGATTTTCATTTCGAAATCTTTTATCTCAAGAGCATCTTTCAGTTTAAATTTACCTACAGATGTTCTAATTAGTTTTTGAAGATAAGCTCCTACTTTTAATTCTTTTCCAAAATCATTTGCTATTGATCTAATATAAGTTCCTTTACTGCACTCAATTTCAAAATCTAATAATGGAAGATTTATCTTTCTAAGATTAAATTTAAATATATTAATCTCTCTTTTTTTTATTTTAACAGCCTCACCTTTTCTAGCATAATCATAAAGTTTTTTACCATCGACTTTTATTGCTGAAAAAATTGGAGGAGTTTGCTGAGAAATTCCTAAAAATTTTTTTGATATCAAATTCAATTTTTCTAAACTAATATTTTTAATAGATTTTTTAGAATCAATTTGGGTTTCTAAATCAAAAGATGGGGTGGTGGCTCCAATAAAAAAGGTGCCTGAGTAACCTTTATTTGCACTTTGAAACTCATTAATTTTTTTTGTTAATTTTCCTGTACAGATAATTAATAATCCCTGTGCTAATGGATCTAACGTTCCAGCATGTCCTACTTTAATTTTCTTTATGTCAAAAGTAGTTTTTATAAGCCATCTTATTTTGTTA
>MDSV01137031.1_pt1 | contig 10032 bp, 8 predicted proteins | sample 810851 | NCBI WGS metagenome assembly MDSV01 (sample SAMN05326640, study PRJNA326480) | marine metagenome | isolation source: seawater | place: Atlantic Ocean: North East | collected 2012
CAGAAGGAAAAAGTATTGATATCTTCTAAAAAAACCTTTTTAGGTATTAAAATTTTAACAAAAACAACATTTTCTTAAACATTATTAAATTTTTACTTAATTTCGAGCAAAAATCTATTAATTATGAATAAGGTGAAATTAGACGACGTTGATCATCAAATTTTGGACATACTTATAGATAACACCCGTGTTCCTTTTACGGATATTTCTAAACGTCTGTTTATCTCAGCAGGTACAGTTCATGTTAGGGTAAAAAAAATGGAAGAAGCTGGTATCATTAAAGGTTCCTCATTAAATCTGGATTATGTAAAATTGGGTTATTCTTTCATAGCTTACATTGGTGTTTACTTAGAAAAAACAAAAATTATTAACGAAGTAATTAAAAGTCTTAGCGACATTCCATTTGTTACAGTAGCACATATCACAACAGGTAAGTTTAACATCTTTTGTAAAGTAAGAGCTCATGACACTAATCATGCCAAAGAAATTATTTTTATGATAGATGATATAGATGGTGTTTCAAGGACAGAAACCATGATTTCTCTTGAGGAAAGTATCAATGACAAAAAAAGATTAATGCACAGAATTTTTAATGAATTATAATCTCATTAATATACCTATAATATCTGATGGCTCGAAAACCTAAAATCGATAGATTTAACGAGAGTGTTCTCTCAAAATTTCAAATTTATAATAGCCTTTTTCTTACCCTTCCTTTTCATAGCATAAGAAATACATCTGTTCTGATCCCTGTTTTTGCTGATCATTGCAAGAATGGTTATGCTCAAAAGTTAGATCCTCGTGAAATTACCTCTAGCTTCTTTAGTAGATACCTCCCCGAATATGACGAAAAAGAACAGATTGACCTGCTTTTTCGTTTTATACAATATATTGAACGTCAGGTAGTTCTCTTCGATGCTATTGAAGATTCAGCCTTTGGATTTGTCAATAATATGCATGGAAAAGGTACGATTCGACACATCAAAGAAGATGCATACGACAATCTCAAATTAGATGAGCTAAAGGATTACCTCAACAGATTCAAAGTCAGAATTGTACTTACTGCCCATCCTACTCAATTTTATCCCGGCAGTGTCCTTGGAATAATCAATGACTTGTCTAAGGCTATAGATAATGGTGAGCTTGAAACAGTCAAGTTATTACTTACCCAATTGGGGAAAACTAAATTCTACAAAAAAACAAAACCTACACCCTTTGATGAGGCCATTAGCTTGATCTGGTATTTAGAAAATGTGTTTTATCATTCTGTCAGTACCATTTACACCTATATCCAAAGGCATATTTTCAATAAAGCAGAATTGGACAACTCCATTTTTGACTTTGGGTTTTGGCCTGGAGGTGACAGAGATGGAAATCCATATGTTACCCCTGAAATTACACTTAAAACAGCAGAAAGTCTTAAGATTTCTATTCTGAAAAATTATTTTAAGGAGGTGAAGAAGATGAAAAGAAGCCTTACTTTTAATGGTTTGGAAGAGAGACTTGATGCTCTTGAAAGTGATTTATATGCTACTTTATATTCAAAAAACAAGCCTAGTTATTTCAATATAGAATACTTTGAAAAGGCGTTAGACGAAATACATCAAATCATACTCAACCAAACTGAAGGCCTTTATGAGTCTTTGATTTTGGATTTAAAACATAAATTAAAAATATTTGGATTCCACTTTGCAAGCCTTGACATTCGTCAAGATTCGAGAATCCACAAACAGGTTTTCGATGAGATTTTTTCTCATCCTGATATCAGGAAATATATAAAAGGTTTGCCTGAAAATTTTATTGAATTGGATACTGCTTCCAGACATAATATTTTGACCAAGCTCAAGGGAAACGTGCCTACTGATCTTTTTGAAACAACCATAACCAAGGAGACATTGGGAAGTATTCGTGCCATGCGGGTCATCCAGGAAAGCAATGGTGAAAGAGGTTGTAATCGTTATATCATAAGTAATTGTCAGAGTATTGATGACATCTTAGAATTGTTTGCCTTGCACAAAATATGTAACTGGGACCAACCTTCGGTCGATATCATTCCGCTTTTTGAGACCATTCCAGATTTGGAGGTTTGTGAAAAAATTATGCAAAACCTCTACGAAAATAATCAATACAGAAAACATTTGGCGTATCGTGGTAACAAACAAACCGTGATGCTTGGTTTTTCTGATGGCACCAAAGACGGAGGTTATTTAATGGCTAATTGGTCTATTTATAAAGCGAAAGAAGACCTCACGACCTTGTCTAAACGCTACGGTATTAGCATTGCCTTTTTCGATGGAAGAGGAGGTCCACCTGCAAGAGGAGGAGGTAACACCCATGAGTTTTATGCATCAATGGGGAAAAAAATTCAAGCCGATGACATACAGCTAACCATTCAAGGACAAACCATTAGCTCAAATTTTGGCACCAATGATTCCTGTCAATATAACTTGGAGCAATTGCTCAGTTCAGGGATTCAAAATCAAGTATTCAATTCTGAGAGAAATGTGCTTTCTGACGAAAATAGGGAAACTATGAATCAACTAGCAGAAGAAAGTCACCGGTCTTATCAGAACTTTAAGGACCGTAAAGAGTTTATGCCTTATTTGGAGGAGATGACTACGCTAAAGTATTACGCAAAAGCCAATATTGGAAGTAGACCTTCTAAAAGAGGGAGTTCAAAAAAACTTGATTTTTCAGATTTAAGAGCTATTCCATTTGTTGGAAGTTGGAGTCAATCCAAGCAAAATGTTCCTGGATTTTATGGGGTTGGTACTGCACTCAAATCTTTCGAAGAGAATAACGAATTTGAAAAGGTAACCCAACTGTATCAACAATCTTCTTTCTTTAGAACGTTGATTGCTAACAGTATGATGAGTTTGAGCAAGTCGTTTTTCCCTCTAACTTCTTATATGCAAAATAATAAGCGTTTTGGGTCTTTTTGGAATTTAATTCATGATGAGTTTATATTAACTCAAAAGATGATTCTTAAGCTTACTGGACTCGAAGAATTGATGGATAACGAGCCTTCTGGAAAAGCTTCTATCAAAGTAAGAGAGGAGATAGTTCAGCCTTTGCTTACCATTCAGCAGTCTGCCTTGATGATTATATTGGATGCGAAAAAATCTGGCGAAATAGCTGAAGAAAAAATAGAGTTGTACGAAAAAATTGTAACACGCTCCTTGTTTGGAAACATCAACGCAAGTAGGAACTCTGCTTAATCCCGTTTATAAAAATCGAAACCCTCCAAAAGGTTTTTGGTTGGAACTTCAATATCGATTGCCGGCTGCCCAAGTGCATAAAGTAATACGAATTTTATTTTACCGTGACTATTCTTTTTATCATATTTCAATAAACCTATTATTGCAGCCAAATTGTCATTTGAAAAACTTACTTTGGGAAAAATTTCAAGAAATACGCTTTTAATTTCTTCAGCAACCTTCAAATCAAGCCCACACACTTGGCTGGCCAAATAGGATTCGATAATCATTCCTATAGCTATAGCTTCACCGTGGGGAAGACTTCTTATTTTTCGATTGTTCAGGCAATGGGTTTCAATGGCATGACCCAGTGTATGACCAAAATTGAGAATTTTTCTTATGTTTGATTCGTATAGGTCTTCGTTAACTACTATGTTTTTTATTGAAACCGAATGATGGATATAATCTTCTATTTTTTCATCTTTCAATAACTTGTATTTTGATAGTTTTTTGAAATACTCCTTGTCTCTGATGATGCCGTGCTTTAACATTTCAGCGTACCCACTCTTATATTCTTTTTCTGGTAAGGTTTTCAAATATTGAGAGTCAATGATTACCATTTTGGGGTGGGTAATGATTCCGATTTGGTTTTTTAAACCTCTAAAATCAACCCCTGTTTTTCCTCCTACGGAAGCATCTACCATTGACAATAAGGTGGTAGGGACATTGATAAAATCAATACCCCTTTTGAAAGTTGCAGCTACAAATCCTCCTAGGTCTGTGACCACACCTCCTCCCAAATTGATTAAAAGACTTTTTCGATCCGCTCCCAAATCAGAAAGCTGTTGCCAAACCCAATGGCATGTTTTAAGGTTTTTGTTTTCCTCACCGGCATTCATTTTAATAATACTAGCGTTATTTAATTTTGAAAAATGTTTTAAAAATAAATTGAGACAGTACTCTTTGGTATAGTTATCTACCAGAATAAAAATTGAGGAGTATCCCTCTGTTTCTAAAAATGAGTTGAGTGCAACATATGCTTCATTAGAAAATAAAACCTTGAATCCTTTGCCCCTAATTGCCGAAACTGTTTTTTTCATGCTTGTAAAAGTAAAACATTAGATTGAATTGTTACTCTGAATACATGATTAGCTGCGGTAGTTTAGTTTAACAACTTCAACTGTCTTTTCGCAATTCTTTAACGTTATTGAAATGGGCTTTTTGTCCCAGTACCCATTTATAAAATATATTTTACAACTATCTTTTTGGGTGTTACTTTTTCCGAAATCAACATTTGCTTTGTTTAGAAAACCCTTAAAAGCAATAGAGTCAAATTCACGAGTTATCTTGTTTTGTGGTTTCCAAGCTTTTTTTGATAGATTACTGATTACTCTATCGTTGGGCCCATAATTACAAGTAGCTTTTTTGCCATTTAGAATAAGTGCTAAAAAAATCAAACCAATTGAAAATCCCATCATATAGAAACCCAGCCGATACATTAATTTCATATTTGATCTACATTTATGGTTCTTGTTTGATCTTCATTGATGCTGATAGTGACTTTAGTGTGAGGTGGTAACAATGGACTTATTATTTCCCCCCATTCAATAAGACATAAATTTTCAGATTCCAAATATTCTTCTGTACCTATGTCCATTGCCTCTTCGATGTTTTTAAGTCGGTAAAAATCAAAGTGGTAAACACCTCCCTTGCTTGCGCTGATGTAATGATTGACAATTGAAAAGCTAGGACTCGAAATAGTTTCAGTCACCTCCCATTTTTGACATAGACTGGAAATGAGCGTAGTTTTTCCTGCTCCCATAGGACCTTCAAAACAAATAACATGGCTAAGTAAACGCTCATCTAAATATTCGACTGCTTCTTCAATTTGCTTCAAATTAAAACGAAAAGACATATTGCAAATTTAAAACTATCGAGGACGCATTAAAACAAAAGGTATGATCATTTCTTCCATAGATATTCCACCGTGTTGAAAAGTGTTTCGAAAATGATTGGCATATTGATTGAAATTATTCTGATAAACAAAATACTGTTGTTCTCTTGCAAATATAAACTTGCTATTGAGATTGGGTGCAGGTAACTTAATAGTTTTGGGGTCATTAACTTCCATTACTGATTTAGCTGGATAGCTCAAGCTTTGTCCTGTTTTGTAGCGAAGATTTACGCTTAGTTCACGATTACCTTTAATTTCAAGTGATTGTTCGACATTGATAGTCCCGTGGTCAGTAGTGATGATTAGATTAAATCCCAGTTTTCTCGCTTTTTGAATGATTTCAAGTAGTGGCGAATTTTTAAACCATGAGAGGGTAAGAGATCTGAAAGCCTTATTGTCTGAAGCCAATTCTTTAATGATCTCCATTTCTGTTTTTGCATGGGAAATCATATCTACAAAATTATATACAACCACCAACAAATCATCTTTTTGGTGATTATTGAGAGATTTGGTCAATTCTCTTCCAGCTTTGATATTAGTGATTTTATAATAACTGAGCTGTGACTTGATTCCATTTCTTAGTAATTGTGCTTTTAGAAATTCTGCTTCATTGAGGTTTTTACCTCCTTCTTCATTTTCATTGACCCATAACTCAGGATGTTTTTTTTGTGCTTCAAGAGGCATCATTCCAGAAAATATCGCGTTTCGTGCATAGTGGGTAGCAGTAGGCAGAATACTGAAATAGCTTATTTCTTCTTCCTTGCGGTAGTGATTTTCTATGATGGGTGAAATCATTTTCCATTGATCAAAACGTAGATTGTCTATGACTAGCATGAGTGTAGTTTTACTAGGTTCATTTCTAAGTAAGGGAAAGAGTTTTTCTTTAATTATTTGATGAGACATCAAAGGTCCCGATTCGTTGACAATCCATTTTTCATAGTTCTTTTCAATAAATTTAGCAAAAAGGCGATTGGCCTCTTTCATTTGATTTTGAAAAATTTCAAGCATTGCTTGATCCTCTAAGCTCTCTAATTCCATTTCCCAATAGAGCATTTTGATGTAAAAATTAGACCATTCTTCGTGTGTATGAAGCTCATTTAACGATAATGAAATAATTTGAAATGCTTGTTGATAATTGATAATGGTTTTTTCTGCAATCAAATTTTTGTGTTCAAATAATTTTTTGAGAGCAAGTAAAATTTGATTGGGATTAACAGGTTTGATCAAATAGTCTGAAATTTTGGATCCAATGGCTTCCTCCATTATTTGTTCCGCTTCATTTTTTGTAATCATGATGACGGGAAGATTGGGATAGCTCAATTTAATTTGGTTAAGCGTTTCTAATCCTCCAAGTCCAGGCATGTTTTCATCCAACAACACAACGTCAAAAACATTATCTTGAAGGATTAATAAGGCGTCTTGACCATTGTTGCAGGCAGTGGTTGGGTACCCCTTAGCTTTTAGAAATAAGAAATGGGGCTTAAGTAATTCGATTTCATCATCTACCCACAAGATTTTGATTGGAGTCATTTTGTATATCTTTGAAGTAAGATTAACAATTTTGAAAAAATAAATATAATCCTTTTAAACGACTCAATTTATGGTTTTATAGGTATTCGTTCTAGATTTCCATTTGAGATAATTTTCTACCCAATTTTTTAGTGCCTAAGAAGATTTTACTAAAAGGGATATTAGTTATATTATATAAAACTATCTTTAAACGACAATCTTATTTTTAATTTCTTCGTAGTCTATTTAAAGTACTAATTACTAATTATTGACCTTTATGCCCTTGCTTTTACTGACATTAGTAGTTGTAGCTGATATTCTAATATTGAATTTTAAATGCTTTAATAGTAAAGTTGTGAAGTAGTAATAACCAAGTCTTAATGAAATCAAACGATTAATCACTTAAAAAATTTCAAATTTTAGATATTTTTGTTAGTCAACAAGAACTTTTGTGCATTGAGCAAAAGTCTTATTTATGTTTTCAGAGAAATCAGCATCTAACTTAAATTTCATATTTTTGCAACTATGAAATTTACAGCTCAAGAAATCGCAACTCAACTTCAAGGGACTGTGGAGGGAGATCCTAATGCCGAGATTTTTCAACTTTCAAAAATTGAAGAAGCAGAAAAGGGATCGCTAACTTTTTTATCTAACCCAAAATACACCCCATTTATATATAAAACACAAGCATCTGTAACCATCGTGAATCAGGATTTTGTTCCAGAGGATGATTTATCCACCACATTGGTAAGGGTTAATAATGCGTATGATTCATTTACCAATCTTTTGGACTTCTACAACAAGGGAAAAACCGTCAAACTAGGTGTCGCAAAATCTGCTTTAATAGATCCATCGATTAAAATTGGAAAAAACTGTTTTATCGGTGAATTGGCATGTGTAAATGAAGGTGTTGAGATTTCTGATGATGTTAAGATCTATCCTCAGGTATATATAGGAAGTAATGTTTGTATTGGGGCTCGTACAATTATTTTTGCTGGTGCAAAAATTTTGGAAGACTCTATTATAGGAGAAAATTGTATAATACATAGTGGAGCTGTTATTGGTTCAGATGGTTTTGGATTCGCACCACAGGAAAATGGAAATTATAAAAAAATACCTCAAACGGGAATAGTTATTTTGGGGGATTTTGTTGAGGTTGGATCTAACTCAACCATAGATAGAGCAACCCTCGGAGTTACTTCAATTGGAAATGGGGTTAAACTTGATAATCAGATTCAGATTGCTCACAACGTTGAAATAGGAGATAATACTGTTATAGCAGCTCAAACTGGAATTGCAGGGTCATCCAAAATTGGTAAAAACTGTGTGATTGGTGGTCAGGCAGGAGTTGCAGGCCACATCAATATAGGAGATAATGTTAAAATTCAGGGTCAATCTGGGGTAATCAGTAATATTAAAGATAATGCAACTATACAAGGGACCCCTGCATTTTCATACAACGACTACAACAAATCTTATGTTTATTTCAAAAACTTACCCAACATCGCAAAAGAAATAAACCGAATAATCAAAAAGCTTAACCTATGACAAAAAAAAAATCTAATCAAAGAACACTTAAAGAAAAAGTAAAACTAGACGGTGTTGGTCTCCATACAGGGAAAAGTGTCAGTATTACTTTTAGACCTGCTCCAGAAGACACAGGTTATGTTTTTGTGAGAACAGATTTAAATCCATCAGTAGAAATCCCTGCAGACGTTAATTTTGTGATCAATACAGATCGTGGGACTAATCTCGAAAAAGATGGTGCCAAGATCCAAACTTCAGAACATGTGTTGGCTTCTTTGGTTGGGATGGGTGTAGACAATTGTTTTATTGAATTAGATTCTGCCGAATCACCTATAATGGATGGATCATCAAAATTTTTTGTTGAAGCAATAGAATCTGTTGGAATTGAAGATCAAGAGAAATTTAGAGAAGAATATGTCGTAACCGATCTAATCACTTTCAAGGATGATAAAACAGGAAGTGAGATTACCCTAATTCCTTCCGACGAATACCAGGTTACTACTATGGTTGATTTTGAGACCAAGGTTTTGGGCACTCAAAACGCTTCATTGGATTCCATTAATGATTTCAAGGAAACCATTGCACCTTCTAGAACCTTTAGTTTTTTGCACGAACTGGAGATGTTATTAGAAAATGGATTGATTAAGGGAGGTGATTTAAACAATGCTATTGTTTATGTGGACAAGCCTCTTTCTGAATATAATATGGAGCGTTTAAAAGAAGCTTTTGGAAAAGAAAACATTTCTGTACAACCCAATGGGATTTTAGACAACTTAAGTCTTCATTTCTCGAATGAAGCGGCCCGACATAAACTTTTAGATGTGATTGGAGATCTTGCCCTGGTTGGAGTTCCAATAAGAGGAAAAGTTTTTGCACATAAGCCTGGACATAAAGTAAATACTGATTTTTCGAGAAAACTCTCACAAATTATCAAGCAAGAAAGACGTCAGAATGCTCCAAAGGTTGACCTCAATTCTGAGCCTCTTATGGATATCAACGCTATCATCAAAATGTTACCACACCGTCCCCCTTTTCTTTTAGTAGATAAAATATTTGAACTTTCTGAGACCCATGTTGTTGGTCTTAAGAATGTCACAATGAACGAACCTTTTTTTGTTGGTCATTTCCCTGGTGAGCCAGTAATGCCAGGTGTTCTTCAAATAGAAGCGATGGCTCAAGCAGGAGGTGTTCTTTTGCTTAATACAGTCTCTGATCCAGAAAACTACCTTACATTATTTATGAAAATGGACAACGTCAAATTTAAAAGACCAGTAAAACCTGGTGATACGCTCGTTTTTAAATTGGAATTGATCTCTCCAATACGAAGAGGTATATGCCATATGAAAGGAATGACATTTGTAAATGGAAACCTAGTTACTGAAGGCGAACTCATGGCGCAAATTATCAAACGCAAATAATAATGAAACAACCCTTATCTTATATCCACCCTGAAGCTAAAGTAGCCAAAAATGTCGTAATTGAACCCTTTACCACCATTGACAATAATGTAGAAATCGGGGAGGGAACATGGATAGGCTCTAATGTAACTATAATGGAGGGTGCTAGGATAGGAAAAAATTGCAGTATTTTTCCGGGTGCTGTTATTGCAGCATTACCACAAGATTTAAAATTCCAAGGGGAAGACACTTTAGCTTTTATAGGTGATAATACTACTATCAGAGAGTGCGTAACTATAAATAGGGGTACATCTGACCGTCAACTTACTAGAATAGGAAAGAATTGTTTGATCATGGCCTATTGCCATATTGCTCATGACTGTTTTGTTGGTGATAACTGCATTTTTTCAAACAGCAGTACTCTTGCAGGACTTCTCGGGCGTGAAGA
>MDSV01148644.1_pt1 | contig 10032 bp, 7 predicted proteins | sample 810851 | NCBI WGS metagenome assembly MDSV01 (sample SAMN05326640, study PRJNA326480) | marine metagenome | isolation source: seawater | place: Atlantic Ocean: North East | collected 2012
ACGGGCAAGTGGCGGAATTGGTATACGCGCTAGTCTTAGGAACTAGTACCGAAAGGTTTAAGAGTTCGAGTCTCTTCTTGCCCACCAAAAATTATGAAAATTGAAATTCAATCAAAAAAAGGTCTTAGAACTACTTTATCAGTAGTCGTAGATAAAAAAACTATCCAATTAAAAATGGATGAGAGGCTTTCCGAACTTCAAAAAGAAGTAGCGCTTAAAGGTTTTAGACCAGGCAAGGTTCCATCTTCAGTGATAAAAAGCCAATTTGGAAAATCTATTTATGGAGAAGTAATTGATAAAGTTTTAAGAGAGACATCTTCTAAAGCTATCTCTGAAAAGAAATTAAGAGTGGCAGGACAACCAAAAATAGACTTAAAACAATTCGGGGAGGGAAAAGATTTGAATTATGAATTACAAATTGATTGTTTGCCGTCTATTAAATTAAATCCTCTGGATAAATTAAAAGCAGTCGAATACAAAATTAAAATTGAAAATAAGATTATCGAAAATAAAATAAAAGAATTAGCTGAACAAAATAAACAATTTGAAAATAAAAAAGATAACGAAAAAGCTGTAGTAGGAGATCAAATAGTTTTTGACTATTCAGCCACTGTCGATGGAAACAAATTTGATGGTAGTGATGGAAAAGGAGTACGAATTGAGCTTGGAAAGGATTTATTTTTAAAAGATTTTGATAAACAATTGGTTGGTGTTAAAAAAAATGATACAAAAATTGTTAACGCTGTTCTTCCTGCAAATCACCCTAAAAAGGAATTAGCAAACAAGCCAACAAAGTTTGAGTGTAAGATTATTAACGTCAAAAAATCTATTGATAATAAAATTGATGATAAATTTGCGCAAATGATGGGAGCAAAAGATATATCAGAATTGCGGGGCTTAATAGATAAGCAAATTGCTAGTCAGTATTCTCAAGCACTAAGTGCTATTACAAAAAAAGAAATTTTAGATCAAATTGAGAAAAACCATGAAATAGAGTTACCCTCAAATTTAATAGATCAAGAAATTGAATTAATGACAAAAAATTTAAAACCAGAAGAAAAGGAAAAACATAAAACAAATAATCTTAAAATTGCTAAATCTAGAATAAAACTTGGTCTACTTCTTAATGAATTTGGTGAAATAAATAATCTTAAAGTCAATGATGATGAAGTTAAAGCTGAAATCCAAAAACAAATTAAAGGCATGCCCGGACAAGAAAAAATGGTTATTGAATATTACCAAAAAAATCCAAGTGCCTCACAAAGTTTAAAAGGCTCATTGTATGAGGAAAAAATAATTGATTTGATTAAATCAAGAATAAAATTGAAAATTATGGAAATCGATACAAAAGAAGCTGAAAAAATTATAGCAGAATTTAATAGTTCTAATATTGAAAAGAAACAATCATCTCAAAATAAATCTTCCGTTAAAACTAAGGTTAAGTCAAAAAAAATTAGTAAAAAGTAACCAATAGTTGTATAAACCAATCATGAGTCGCAATTTTGAAGAAAAAATGAATAGTCTTATCCCGATGGTTGTTGAGCAGACAAGCAAAGGGGAGAGAGCATATGATATTTACTCGAGACTTTTAAAAGAGAGAATCGTTTTTTTAGTAGGACCAGTAAACGATACGGTAGCCTCGTTAGTGACAGCACAATTACTTTTTTTAGAGTCGGAAAATCCTAAAAAAGAAATAAATTTTTATATAAATAGCCCAGGAGGATTAGTTACTGCTGGATTAGGAATTTATGACACAATGCAGTACATTAATTCACCTGTTTCTACTTTATGTATAGGCCAAGCATCATCTATGGGATCTTTTTTACTAGCAGCAGGTGATAAAGGTAAAAGATACTCCTTGCCTAATTCTAGAATTATGGTCCATCAACCATCTGCAGGTTTTCAAGGCCAAGCAACAGATATTCAGATACATGCAAAAGAAATTTTATCACTGAAAGAAAGGTTAAATAAAATTTATTCAAAACACACTGGAAAATCAATTGATGAAATTTCTAAGGCATTAGAGAGAGATAATTTCATGACAGCAGAGGAAGCAAAAAAATTTGGTTTAATAGACTCTGTTGTGGAAAAAAGAAGCTAAAACACAATATATAGCAATTCATACAACTTCACCTTGATAAGATAATATTTAAGTTTATTATCTAGTTAATTGATTCGATATGACTGAAAAAAATACAAAAAATATTCTTTATTGTTCGTTTTGTGGAAAAAGCCAACATGAGGTTAGAAAATTAATAGCAGGACCTACCGTATTTATCTGCGATGAGTGTGTTGAGCTTTGTATGGACATTATCAAAGAGGAAAACAAAAGTTCACTTGTTAAACATCAAGATGGTGTACCTTCTCCTAAAGAAATATGTAATGTTCTTGATGATTATGTAATAGGACAAAAACTTGCGAAAGAAATTTTATCTGTTGCAGTTCACAATCATTATAAAAGGTTAAACCATGAAACAAAAAATAACAAAGACGTAGAACTCTCTAAGTCAAATATTCTTCTTGTAGGACCAACTGGATGTGGAAAAACTTTACTTGCTCAAACTCTTGCAAGAATACTTGATGTACCATTTACTATGGCAGATGCAACAACACTTACCGAAGCAGGTTATGTTGGAGAAGATGTGGAGAATATAATTCTAAAATTATTACAAGCAGCAGACTATAACGTAGAGAAAGCGCAAAGAGGAATAGTTTATATCGATGAAGTTGATAAAATTAGTAGAAAATCCGAAAATCCATCTATAACGAGAGATGTATCTGGGGAAGGGGTTCAACAAGCCTTATTAAAAATTATGGAGGGAACAATCGCGAGTGTGCCTCCTCAAGGTGGCAGAAAACATCCACAACAAGAATTTCTTCAAGTTGATACAACAAACATTTTATTTGTATGTGGAGGTGCCTTTGCAGGATTGGATAAATTGATTGATAGTAGAGGAAAAGGAAGTTCAATAGGATTTGGTGCAAAAGTTAAAGATTATAAAGAACTACCTCTTTCTGAAACTATGAAACATTTAGAACCTGAGGATTTAATAAAATATGGTCTAATACCTGAGTTTATTGGTAGAATGCCGATTATTGCAACTCTAGATGATTTAGATGAAAATTCTTTAGTAAGAATTTTAAAAGAACCAAAAAACTCTTTAATCAAACAATATCAAAGACTTTTTGAATTCGAAGACGTAAGTTTAGAATTCAAAGACGAGGCTATTTTAGAAATAGCTAAAAAAGCTATTTCTAAAAAAACTGGCGCAAGGGGTCTAAGGTCTATTTTAGAAAATATATTATTAAAGACAATGTTTGAACTCCCAGATATGGAAAATGTAATTAAAGTTACAGTAGATGCTTCTGCAGTAAAAGGTAAGTCAGAGCCCATTGTCACATATGGTAAAAAATCATCAACATCTGTAGCTTAATTTAAATTTGTTTCTTGAAATTGGTACATTAAATGCCATATTATTATTAAATGAAAGCTACATATTTAAAACCCCTTCTACCTCTTAGAGATATAGTGATATTTCCATCCATGGTGGTACCATTATTTGTCGGTCGGGAAAAATCGATTAAAGCTCTTCAAGAAGTAATGAAATCTGATAAATCAATAGTTTTGGTTACGCAGAAAAATTCTGAAGTGGATGATCCGACTGGCCAAGATTTATATCAATTCGGCTGTTTAAGCAAAGTATTGCAATTATTAAAATTACCGGACGGAACTGTAAAAGTTTTAGTTGAGGGAGAAAAAAGAGTAAAAATTTGCAAACATAGCGAGAAGGCCAAAGACTATCTCAATTGCGAAGTAGAGGTAGTTGAAGATACAAATATATCTAAAGATTTAGATCAATTAGCTATGGGCTTAGTAAAAAAGTTTGAAAGATTACAGGTTTTAAGCAAAAAAGATTTGAATGATGGATCTAACAATTTGAAAAATTTAAAAGACCCATCGCAAATTGCTAATAACATTTCCTCTAACTTAAACATTCAAATATTTGAAAAACAAGAACTGTTAGAAATAACTGATTTAAAAAAAAGGCTTGAAAAAATACATTCATTAATTGAAAAAGAAACAAGTGTTCTTTCTGTCGAGAAGAAAATTCGTGGAAGAGTAAAAAATCAAATGGAAAAAACTCAACGTGAATATTATTTGAATGAGCAGCTTAAAGCTATACAAAAAGAGTTAGGTGAAATAGATGAAGGAAAAGATGAATTATCTTCACTCTCAAAAGCCATTTCAGAAGCTAAAATGCCAAAATTAGCAAAAGAGAAGTGTCTTTCCGAACTTAAAAAACTAAAGTCAATGAGTCCAATGTCGGCAGAGGCAACTGTTGTTAGAAATTACTTAGATTGGATGACAGAGTTACCCTGGTCAATTAAATCTAAAATTAACACTGATCTTGTCAATGCACAAAAAATTTTAGACGAAGATCATTATGGTTTAGAAAAAGTAAAAGAGAGAATAATTGAGTTTTTAGCAGTTCAAAAGAGAATTAAAAAGATGAAAGGCCCAATACTTTGTTTAGTAGGACCACCTGGTGTAGGTAAAACTTCATTAGGTAAATCAATAGCTAAAGCAACTAATAGAAAATTTATAAGAATTTCTTTGGGAGGTATTAGAGATGAAGCAGAAATTAGAGGCCATAGAAGAACTTATATTGGCTCATTGCCTGGTAAAATAATTCAAATGATGAAAAAGGCAGGTACTAACAATCCTCTTTTTCTTCTTGATGAGATTGATAAAGTAGGCAATGATTATAGAGGCGATCCTTCTTCAGCTCTTTTAGAGGCTTTGGACCCTGAACAAAATAAAGAATTTAACGATCATTATTTAGAGGTAGACTATGATTTGTCTGATGTAATGTTTGTAACAACTGCAAACACATTGAATATCTTACCACCGCTCCTCGATAGAATGGAAGTAATAAGATTATCAGGTTACACTGAAGATGAGAAAGTTAATATATCTCAAAAATATTTAATACCAAATCAAAGCAAATATAACGGATTAAAAAATGATGAATGGAAAATTGATGAAAATATAAACAGAAAGATAATAAGAAACTATACGAGAGAGTCCGGAGTTAGAAATCTTGAAAGAGAGATTTCTAAAATTGCAAGAAAATTAGTAAAAAAAATTGATAATAGTGAAAAAGTTAATAATCCTATTAATGAGGTAGATCTGAAAGATTTACTTGGAGTTGAAAAATTTAAATACGGTGAGATAGAGGAGGAAAATAGAATTGGTGTTGTTACAGGTCTTGCCTGGACAGAGGTTGGAGGAGAAATACTAAAGATAGAGTCTGCAGTCATGCCTGGAAAAGGCAAGATGCAAATCACTGGAAAACTAGGTGACGTAATGCAGGAGTCCGTCAAAGCTGCAAAATCTTACATCAGATCAAAAAGTTTAGATTATGGAATAATCCCTCCAATTTTTGATAAAAAAGATTTTCATATTCATGTTCCTGAAGGTGCTACTCCAAAAGATGGTCCATCTGCTGGAATTGGAATGGTAACTTCAATTATTTCAGCAATTACGGAAATTCCTGTTAATAAAAATGTTGCAATGACCGGAGAAATTACTCTAAGAGGTCTCGTGTTGCCTATTGGTGGTCTTAAAGAGAAATTATTAGCTGCACATAGAGCAGGAATAAAAAAAGTTTTAATTCCTCAAGACAATAAAAAAGATTTAGTTGAGGTGCCAAAAACTATTCTAGATTCTATGGAGGTAATACCAGTTAAAAATGTTGATGAAGTTTTAAAAGTTGCTTTAACAAAACCACTTAAAAGTGTTGAATGGGTTGAAGTAGAACCAATAGCAGAAAAAAATAAAGAAAAAAAAGAATTAAGCACTCATTGAAAATAATTTAGTCTAGCCACTCTCTGAATAAATCTTTATTATTTGCAATATAATCCGGTAAAAAATTTGATTGAACTTTCTTTAATTTAGACCTTCCACTCCATTTATATTCTTTTTGATCAACTTTATAATCATATATAATTCTTTTTTCCTTTAATAATTTTTTTATATCATCTAGCTTTAAACCACTCGCTTCAAATTCATAATGGTGAGCAAAATTAAGTAGTTTTTTCTCTAAGTCTTCAGGCTTCCTTAAGCAAGTAAAATGCCATCCACCATCTTTTAAAAATATTAGATTAGAATACTTTTTTTTCGAAAATAATGTATCTAGTCTCCATTTGGGATAGTTTTTTCCTTTAATATTTCTCAACCATTGAGGGGATAATAAATTTCTTTTTTTTATTGCCCTTGTTCCTTGCCATGAAAAGTTTTCGTAGAGTAAATTTAACTTATAATAAAATATTTTCTGTTCAAATATAAAGATATTATTTTTTAATAACGAAAAATTTAAATTATTAAGTTTTGGTATTTCATCTAAATCACTTATTAAAATTATATCTTCATTCTCTGCCTCATTAAGCCCTCTTGTCAAACTTTGTCTTTGAAAATAATCTCTAGCCATTCCATTAAGTATTAATTTTTCTCCTCTTTCCTCAACGCTATCACTCTCTTCTAGCTTAATTATCTCTTGGGGTTCTTTATCTACAACGATGTAAATAATTTTATCCTTAAATTTTTTAAATTTATTGATATCAAAATTGAGTTTTTTTTTATTACCATTATGGGCATACGTTGCTTCGGTTATTACGAATTTTTTTACAAATTTGCTGAGGCTGTTCAGCCTTATATCTAGCAACAAATCCTCATCAAAATACATAAAGCAATCATATATATTCATGATATTTGAGTTATAATAAATTATAATATAAGTAAATATTAATTAGAATTTCATGAATAAAAAAATTATAATTACAGGCGGCTTAGGCTACATAGGGACAGAACTGTGCAAGCTTTATTCAGGAGTGAGTTGGCATCACAAAATCTTAATTATTGATAATAGATTTATATCAGAGAGAGTAAATCAACTTAGAAATTGGAATATGGACTTCTTGCAAGGAGATATCTTGGATAAAGATATGGTAAAAAAAAATTTTCAAGATGCTGATGTAGTTCATCATTTAGCAGGTGTTACTAATGTACCTCGAACAAAAAGTGAAGCAAATCAATTACATGATGAAAAAATAATGAATGTAGCCGAGGTAGGAACACAAAATATATTAGATGTTATTAAAGATAATTGTAAAATAATTTTTCCTTCAACTCATGTTGTTTATGAAGGAATAGATAAAGTAAAAACTGATATTAAAGAGGAGGAAAATACAAAGCCTGTTCTATCCTATTCCAAATCAAAATCAAATAATGAGCAACAATTAAAAAATTCAAAAAAAAATTATGTAATTTTAAGACTTGGATCAGTTTATGGATACTCCACTGATACAATGAGAATGGATATTATGCCAAATCTTTTTTCAAAAATTTCATCTCAAAATGGAACTTTAAAATTATTCGCTGGCGGGAGACAAATCAAAAGCTTAGTACCACTTATAGATGTTGCACGATGTTTTAAATTCATGGAAGAAAACGATAAAATTAAGTCTGAACTTTTTAATCTAACAAAGGAAACATTAACAGTTAAAGAAGTTGCACAAATTTGCAAAAGATATAACCCAAAAATTGAGTTAAGAGAAACAAATGATGAAATTCCAAATTTAGGATTTTCTTTATCGAATGAAAAACTTTTAAGAACAGGTTTTGAATTTTTATATAATTTAGATCAAAACATTAAAGAAATGATTGAAAAATGGTCTGATCAAGAAATCACTAAAGAATTAGAACATGTCAGAGATGGAAAAAATATTTTTATCGATAAAAGAGGCATGATTAGCAATCATGAACTGACCGAACCTATTAATTTGATCGGATTGATTGACTCAAAAAAAGGAACAATAAGAGCGAACCATTATCATCCACAACAAGAACAAAAGTGTTTATTTACCAAAGGCCAAATAATTGAAGTTTTTCAAGATATTATAAATCCTAATTCTCCAAAGATAACTCAAGTTGTTAATGCAGGACAACTATCTGTAATAAAACCTAATGTTGCACACACAATGGTTTTTACAAAAGATACAACTTTCTTGAATCTCGTTAGAGGGGAAAGAGACCATGAAAATTATGGGATCACCCATACAATAAAACACAATTTCGTAGACGAGAAAGAAAAAAATCTTTTGCTTCAGAATTATAAATTTGAATGTAGATCTTGCGGAAATACAAATTTAAAAAGAGTTGTTTCTTTAGGTTATCAACCATTAGCAAATAATTTATTAAAAAAGGTTGATGAGAAATGTGAATTTTATCCTTTAGAAGTAAATTATTGTGACAAATGTCACAACTGTCAACTTTCTGTAGCTGTAGATCCTAAAAAAATGTTTGCAAACTATCTTTATACATCTTCAACATCGAAAGTTTTTAGAAACCACTTTGTAAAGGCAGCAAAAAAATATTCTAAAGATTTAAAACTTAATAAAAAGAAAACTTACATAATTGATATCGGTAGTAATGATGGAGTTGCTTTAAAACCTTTTTTAGATATGGGATACAAAAAGGTTCTCGGTATAGAACCTGCCAAAAATTTAGCTAAACTTGCAAATAAAAATAAAATCAAAACATTCAATGGATTTTTAGAGAAGAAAAATCTTAAGAAAATAAAAAAAAATGCTAATTTAATTTTAGCGTCTAATGTTTTTGCACACTCTGACAAACTAAGGGAAATGGCAGAGTGCATGATTTATCTATTAGATAGGAATGGAACTATAATAATTGAAGTACAGTATTTAATGAATACGCTTAAGGATCTCACTTTTGATAATATTTATCATGAGCATTATAATTACTGGTCACTTACCTCCTTAACTAATTTTTTTAAACAATTTAATGCAAAAATTTTTAGAGCAGAGAAGGTCGATACACATGGTGGTTCATTAAGAGTTTATATTAGTAAAAATAAAAATATTAAAATTGAAAAAAGCGTTAAATTGACGTTAAGAGACGAAGAAGATTTTGGCATAAAAAATTACCAAACTTATAAAAAATTTGGAGAAAAAGTTTATAAGATCCGAGAAAATGTAATACAAAATATAAAGAAATTAAAAAAAGAAAATAAACAAATCATTGGTTTTGGAGCTCCAGCCAAAGCTACGACAGCTCTGAATTTTTTTGGTATCTCTAAAGATATAGATTTTATCGTTGAAGATAATAAACTCAAACATAATAAATTTATTCCAGGTGTCAAAATCCCTATCAAAGCAAAATCTAAAATTAAAGATAAAAATAATCTTCTTCTTGTTCTGGCATGGAATTTCTATAACGATATCAAGAAAAATAATCCAGGCCTCACTGATAATTTTGTAAATATCAAAGATTTAGAAATTAATAAATAATTAGTAAGTCTCTCAAAATTTCGAAAATATTTCTCATACTTTCGAAATAATAATTTAAATAATATTCTGTTGCCGGAAATTTATTTATAATAAAATCTTGAGCAAAATATAAGACTCTAGATATGACAACAAAAAGAAAAATAAATAGAATTAAATAGTTATAAAATCCAAAAGGAATATTGTTTTTCTTTGGTTGTTTTGTTATTTTTTTAGTTTTTGTCTCGTTAATTTTAATACCGTGTTTTTTTGCTAAGTACTCAGGAGAATATAAGCTTATCTCTCTTGTTTTTTTTGGAGTGAGTTTTTTTTCTTTTTTTACTTTTTGCTTAATTGGACCCTTGCTAGAAATAGTTGAAGACGTTTTTACATTATTTTCAGGAAATTGCTTCCATTTATTTCCACATGAGCCACATTGAACCATTCTTCCAGAGGTAGTGATCGCACCATCTGGAACTACAAACTTTTTGCCGCAAGAATTACAACTTAAAATCATAATTAATTGATAATACTGCTATTTATATAAATTACACTACAAATTAAATACTTTTTTACTTTACAAAGTTTTTAATGTATATCTCGTTTTTATTTAATTGGGGCGGTTAGCTCAGTTGGTAGAGCATCTCGTTTACACCGAGAGGGTCATAGGTTCGAGTCCTTTAC